>PDYJ01002951.1_pt1 | contig 23736 bp, 29 predicted proteins | sample 1430841 | NCBI WGS metagenome assembly PDYJ01 (sample SAMN07237672, study PRJNA390542) | Gut metagenome, whole genome shotgun sequencing project. | isolation source: fecal pellets | host: Mus musculus | place: USA: New York, NY | collected 2016-10 | reverse complement strand
GCGACCGTTGATATAAATTATTGCATTGCCACGGCCAAACACGCTGAAATTACCGTTGCTGCCAGTCAGCATCGGCACATTTTTAAGCACATCATTAGCCGAGCCTGTGGTAGCCAGCACACTGTTCTCCACGTTGGTGACAATCGCATTGCCCTTTATTCGAGTAGAGGGAAGACTTGCCTTGACAACTACCTCTCCCAGCATTACTGACGAGGGTGACAGAGAAAGAGTATTGAAATTACCATCGGCGGGGATAGGCAATATCAGATCTTCATAACCAATCATGGATACTTTGACCTTGTTGGCAGTACTATCAGCATTTTCAAACATAAAACCTCCAGTATCATCAGTAACCTTCCCATCAATGAAAGTTGAGTCAGACATCAGCACAACATTGACAAATGGGGGGTTGTCCAATCTCATCTACAATAGTACCTCGAATACCTTTAGCCCAACATCCAATAGAAGTTGCAACTAATAAAATTGTATATATTAATTTCATAGAATTTGGAGTTAAGATTGCTTATAGAATGTATTTCTGCGAATACGATCCTTTATGATAGTCATGACCAGTTGCTCTTTCTTCTCGGGACAATTCTGATATATACAATAATCATTGTCAGAATTATTTAACACACTCCTTGAACATCCTCCCAAGCATAGAGGAAATATAGGACATGAAATACAATTCTGATTAGAGAACCGTTTCTGTTGTCTGATTTGAAATTTTTGCTTTAGATCATCTTCAATAGTGGTGGAAGTTATGTTACTCTCAGATTTCTCAGCTTCAAAATTGATTGCGGTACATTTAAAAATACGGCCATCACTATTAATGACTATGGTATTGGCTTTGTCTGCATAACACATATTTCTTAGATTATCCAGGATTGCTGGATAAGCATATACTCCTAAAGCGCAAATTGAATCCATAAGGATGTCCATTTGACCCGTTATGTCAGCTTCTTCAGATGTTTGCCAAACCTGTTGTATGTTAACTGATAGAAATTTCTTGCAATCATCTGAAAGCCCCTTGATCCAAGAGGTAATATCCTTGCATTCGCTTATATTTGCTGGAGTTACGTTTATTCTTAATGTTACAGAGATACCTTTATTAAGCAAAGATTCTATGTTAGATGTAATGGTGTCAAAAGAGTCTTTCCCTTTTGATATCCGAGTTTTGTTATGGGTTTGTTTACCACCATCCAATGTTATTTGCATGAATTTCACATAATGCTGTGAAAGAAAATCTATCATTGAAGGTGTGAGTAAGAACCCATTTGTTGTAAAAGATATTTGAATATCTTTGTTTACTTTGGAGACGGCATTTTCAGTATATTCAATTAATGGTTTTACTATACGAGAAAATTCAAGAAGAGGTTCTCCTCCAAAGAAAGACAATTTTATAAGATTGGTTCTTTCTATTGTCTGGCCAATAAGAGCCTTTGTCCTTTCTAGTATATCATTATTCATTATTGGTGCATTACGATGGTTCTCGTAGCAATACCAACAATTAAAATTGCACCTAAGTGTTGGATTTATAATGAAAGTGAAACTATCAGAAGATAATGTGTTGAGTTCCAGATCTCAATAACCTTTTCTCTCTCGTTTAGATTCGAGGGTACAATCATGCCATTCTCTTGAAGAAGAGAAAAAATTGTAGGTGTTATAACAGAAATGTCTCTCAAATCTACTTCATGACGAATTGCGATGAATTTGTCGGAGACAGAGTTGTATAGTAAATCACTCTTCTCAGACATGGGAACTCTGATATTGTATAGGCTTAATTTACTCATAAATATAGTTGATAAGTGTAAAATCGTTAATTTATCAGCAGATGATCAAATCATCTGCTGATAAATTTTTCTTTAGCTGCTCAAGTGTGAGAGATGAGATCATCACTCTTGCAGTTGTTAGTAATGGGACACGGGCAGTTGTCTGTGTTGCATCCGTAGTTCGATTTTGCATCTACGGTGGTCGTAGCAGATGCAAATCCTCCTGTGAGAAGGATGGCTTCGTCCTCTTTGAGGATCTCAGCATCCAGCGTTGAGATGAAGCTGGATAGGGTTGTGTTTTCTTTTTTCATAGCTTTATGAGTAAAACTGTTCAACTAAAAAAAACAAAATATGGAATTTAAAGTTGGGTGCATAACAAAATTTTACAGAAATAATCTGGTTGTAGTGAATGAATATTTTTTTAGTTTCATTTTGTGGATTGGAAAATAATCACTAACTTTGTAACAATAAAACAATATAAAAATAAAACATTAAATAAATATAGCAATATAGATGGCCGAAGATAGAGTGGAAGAGCTCAAGAGAATATTGCAGCAGAATGAGGTGAGTGTCGCCAATGCTCATGAGGCTTTGGAGCACCATCTCAATCAACTGCACCGTCTTGGGGCAACCTTGGAAGATAACGTGTGTGAAGTCCTCAGGAAAGTAATTGTTCAGGCAGAAGCTATCGAGGAACTTGACCGAATAACAAATTGGACATGGCGAAAATAATAGCGATAGCCAACCACAAGGGTGGTGTGGCAAAAACAACGAGTTGCGTAAACATAGCCGCAGCCTTGGCAAAAATGGGCCGTCGGGTGTTGTTGGTGGATGTAGATCCACAAGCGAACCTTACGAGCAGTTTCACTGACGAAAGCAAGATAGAGGCTTCAATCTATGATGCAATGAAAGGCGCTCCGGCACCAATCATGCACATATTGGAGAACCTTGATTTGATACCATCCCATATAGATCTTGCCGGAGCAGATATGGTGTTCAGTAATAAGATTGCCCGGAACAGATCCTGAAGAATATCCTTGATGAACTGAAGGCTGGATATGACTATATAATTATAGATACACCCCCCGCTCTTGGTTTGGTGACAATCAATGCTCTCACTGCCGCTGACAGTGTGATCATATCAATCTGTGCGGAAACTCTCCCTCTCCGAGGTTTGGTGATGCTCGATGAAATGATAGGAGACATCGCTCAAAGCATCAACAAGGGACTTCATGTTTCTGGCATCATAATCGCCAAGTATAATCGGCGCAAACTTGATAATGCGGTTATCGAGGCTATACGTGAGAAGTATGGGAGATAAGATCTACAAGACCTATGTAAGAACTTGTGTGTCGGCGGCAGAAGCTCCGACATATCGTCAAAGTGTTTTGGACTATGCTCCGGGGTCAACCGTTGCGGAGGATTATAGAGCACTCGCAAAAGAAATAGACAAACAAGATAAAAATAAATAAGTATAACAATATATAAATAAAACAATATAAAAAGTATGGCAAAAAAGACATTGACATCAGGATTGCTTGGTACAGTGACAGGCTTGAGCAAGGAGGCTGAATCAGTATCTACTAATTCGGCTGTTGCCCCTGTCGAAATGCCAAAAGAAGTGGCACCTGAAATACCGGGACAATCCGATAAGCGCAGACCGGGAAGACCATCTGCCAACTCTGGAGAACCGGAAATATGTGTGACATTCAAACTTCCGGACTCACTTGCCCAAGAAATAAAGATGCTTGCTGTGGTTGAGCGTACAACTCAAAAGGAGATCATAACGACTGCATTGAAAGAGTATGTTTCTCAAAGAGTAAATAACAATATAAAAATATTTCAATATATAATTAAACAAATAAAACAATTTATATTGTTGTTAATTGGAGCGGTCGCATTTGAGTCCGCTCCAATTAAATTCACATACGTTCTCTATATGAAATAGGAGCAGATTTGTGTATTTCGGGAGAAATGTCTATTTTTGTAAAACTGTAAAGAAATTGTATTGATAATATACGCCCCCCCTAACGGGGCACGAGGAACGAGTGCCCCCCTGTTCAAAATTTTAGATTATGAGTATAGATTTTAGTAAGATTGACTTGAATAATTTTGATTTCGATACTCTTCCTGCGGATGAGTACCGGGAGTTTCTTCAGGCTTGGTCGGATTATCATGGTCGGCTGAACCGTGTTTCTGTGGATGTGTTGGAGCAGGAGTTTGAGCGTAAATCCGATTATCTTCAGTGTGGGGAGCATTATGAATTGTCAGAGCTTTATCCTGATGAGTTTGTCGAGTTGTTGTTTGAGAGGAAAGCCTTTGAACATGGTGAGGGGATTATTCCTTTTGAGGAAGTACAGAGCTATGAATATCAGTTGTGGTTGAAGCAGAAGATCCGGAACAAGGCTTTGAGGTCAGAGTCCTCCAATTCAGATGATGCACAGTCAGAGAAGATAGACTATAGTGGTTATCGTATGTGGAGATATAATCCTGTGGTGTTCTATAAGGATGGAAAGAAGAATAGGCATAGGTTGTTGCTGAAGGATGATGGCGAGAGTCTGAGTTTCCTCAATGGGCGGGATTTTGCGATATTGTCCCCGGTGACTTATGTAGGGCGTACCAACTCTTATAGGAACGCTCGGTTTCTTTATGCCTTTGCGATAGATCTTGACGGTGTGAGTATGCACGAGGTCCGGATGTTGTTGCGTGGTATGACAACGGGGGTCTATCCTGTTGCCAACATCATAGTCAATTCCGGACATGGGATTCATGTGTATTACCTGTTGAAGCGTCCGATTGAAATGTTCGCCACTCGCCTTGATGCGTTGAACAAGATGAAACGAGGTTTGACCAAGATTGTGTGGCTCGTGTCAAAACTTGGTGCGGAGAGGGCGCAGGTTCAGAGTGTGGTGCAGGGCTTCCGTGTGCCGGGAACCAAGACAAAGTTCGGCAAACCTATCCGGGCATTCTGGAACCGTTCCGCGCCCATGCACACGCCGGAGGAACTGAATAGCTTTTTAGGGCGTGCTTTTGGATTGTCTGATGAAGAACTCGGACAGTTGACAGATAAGACTCCGCATAATCCGTCCCGTGTGACGCTGAAAGAGGCGCAGGAACGATGGCCGGAGTGGTATGCCTCCCGTGTCATAGGACGTCGCAGGGTAGGCAAGAAGTGGCAACTCAATCGTGGATTATATGATTGGTGGTTGAATATCCTTAAAGACGGTCAGCAGGTGGAAGTGCATCACCGGTACTGGTGTATTCTTACATTGGTTGTCTATGCTGTCAAATGTAGCGTACCCCGTGATGAAGTCCTTGCCGATGCACTATCCTTGGTTCCGGCTTTTGACCGCAAGACTGAGACAGTGGATAATCCCTTTACGGAGGACGATGTAAACGATGCCATGAGAGCTTATGACGAGGAATATAACAAGTGGCCGCTTAGGGTTATTGAGACAACCACAGGTATAAAAGTAGAAAGAAATAGACGTAATGGAAGAGAGCAGAATGTCCATTTACGAAGAATTAGAATGCTTCAAGAAGTAGATTATCCTGATGGCACATGGCGTAAAGGGAATGGACGAAAGATTGCAACTCCGGGTAATAGTCTCATGCCTCTATCATAAAAGAATGGCGAGCGAAGAATCCGGATAGCAAGAATAAATCTTTGTGTGCCCGGGAGACAGGACTCTCCAGACCTACTGTTACCCGGTGGTGGGATTCTGCCGTGCTGGAACCACTAAAACAATAAAACATTAAAACATTAAATAAATAAAACAATATATATTGTTTTATTGTTTGGCTTGCGAGTCCGTTTCATAGTCCTCTTCAAGAACTATAACCATAGTATGAATGTTATTTGTAAGGAAAATATTTATGCCAGAATGTTCAGGTAAAATAATTTTCAGAAATATGAATTTTCAAAACAACAATGATTCGGTAAAAATTACAGAAGTAGTTGAAACTTAAGTTAATATATCGAATTATCAAGCACAAATGAATCGCCAAAGCGTTCATTATAAAAACATTAGACAATATGAACGTATTGGCGATTCTCAAAGACTTCACCTTTCAGTGTAAGTCGGTATTTGAAAATACTACAACCAAGATGAGCAAAAGGTTCCTCAACTGGCTGATTTTAACAATACGCACTGTAGCGTTGATTCCTGGCAAGATAAACTTCACCCGGCTGTCGCGCTATGGTGGACGCACGGCCAAGACCTTTGCTTCCAATTTCAAGACATCCGTAGACTGGATGAAAGTCAACACAGGCATCGCAAGAGAAAATTTCGGTTGCGGTGATGATGTAGCCATTGCAATTGATCCGTCGTTTATCTCCAAATCCGGCAGACTGACATATGGCATGGGGCGTTTCTGGTCCGGGGTGGCGCAACGGGTAAAACGCGGTCTGGAGATAATGGCAATCGGAGCCATCAGTCTGAGCAGGCACACCTGCGTCATGCTCGGTGCAATCCAGTCTCCTGACTTCAGGACTCTGGAGTCCGAGCAGAACATGTCAATGCTTGACTGGTATATTTTCCTTGTCAGGTCAAAGGCCTCCGAGTTGCTGTCTCTGACCGACATACTGGTGGCCGATGCCTTCTTTTCCAAGTACGAGTTTGTGAATGAAACGGTTGCAATGGGTTTCCGGTTTGTGGGAAGATTGCGGCTGACTCATATCTGAGGTATCCCGCCATACGGATCCGCCACACCGCGTAAGCGTGGCCGGAAAAAGAAGTACGGGGAGAAAGTGGATTTCTCCAACCTCGAATATGTCTGTGTTCACTTCATTCATATAATGAGGATTCAAAGGTGTCAGAACACAATGCCATACCGCTGTCGTCCACTCAAGGGCGTTGAGACGCGACATCCGTATTGTCGTCTGTCCGGTTGAAAACGGAGGGCATCTTCTTTACTTCTCTACCGATACCGACATGAGACCTGAAAAGATCATCGGTTTCTACCGCACCCGCTTCCAGATCGAGTTCGCATACGCGATGCCAAACAGTTTACAGGACTCCAGTCGCAACAGACACGCGACAAAGACCGGCTTGACTTCGCATTCAATCTTTCCTTCACTGCACTCAATGTCTGCAAGGAGGTCATAAGAGAAGAATTATCCGGATCTTTCGTTAGCACAGTTCAAACGGCTTATGTTTGAATCTTATCTCGCCTCAACAATTATTTCGACCTACGGAAAATCTCCGCATCTAAAAATAATTCAGAAAATAAATCATCGGTTGGCTCAGTTAGCGGCTTAGCCTAGGATGAACAACCTCAAATTTTACCAATCATTGAAACAAATAACAAATGCTTTATCAATGGATGAAACAGAAGAAGAAAAGGTTGATCTTTTAGCAGTCAGAAAATCTTTTGAGAAAGATCCAAGAAAGGTCATTGAGATAGAGATGAACAAGGATGGCATATTCTCCGAGAGAACCATATATGCTATGGAAAACACGTTGAATTTAAGCCTGCTTTCTCCCCCTGAGGGACCGAAGCTGGCAAATGAGGCAGAGGCTCTATTTGTATTGTCAAAGAACGGACATATTTTGGAAACCGTAGAGTCTGATTTCATAGAGGGTTATATCTCCCCTATGGTATATCGCTCTTCCTCGATGAAGTTTCCGCAGGTTCCAATCGCCCCGAAGTTCGTGAAGATGATCAAGGATATGAACGCCGGAAGTGGTGTCCCGCACGCTACGATCACATCTACAATCAACAACATACTCGACCGCTTTTTCAGTGGGTATTTGCTTGTGAGTAACCGTGTCAAAATGGGATATGGCAAGGTCGGGGAATAGCACAGGTATCCTCCGGAGGTCAGTTGTTTCAGGCGGTTCCATCGCTTGCGCGAGAGCAAATTTTTCAAATTTGCCATAGCTTAATAGGGCAAAATATTGGCTAAGCCACCGCATCCACTCCGTTGGGATGCTATATTTAACCCTATTAAGGCATGTGGCTTCGCCCCCTACAACCCCCACAAGGGGAGTGTCCTCTCCCCTTTGAACCCCACCGCCGGGATGACCCTTCCCGGACCCTCGGACAAGGACTTCCCAGCCCCCGTCACCCCCGGGCAGAGAGTGACCCTCTCTCTGCACTCTCCGGCAAAGGAACAGCTCTGCGGCCGCCGTTCCCCTTGCATCCCTTCCCGGCCGTTTCCGTCCACCTTCCACTGAAAATATATGAGCCACTATACAGTCTGCCATTATGAGAAATGCTACGGTCCACCGGTGTCCTACTCTACCCATATCGAGAGGAAGAAGGCGGACGGAACGGAGCATGTGCCGTACAACATCAAGCGCAGAGACCTTACCAGACATAACAAGGAGTTTATAAAGGAAGCCGTGAGATTGGCCGCAGCGCAGCCATCGAGAAAAGACTTGATGCTGTCCGTCATCAGAAGGATGCCGACGGCAATGAATACGAGCGCAAGATCCGGAAAGGTCAGATATGCTGCATCGAGATTCGCATGAGCGCATCGGTCGAGGGTATGGCTGAGATCATCGAGCAGGGCAGGCTGATGGAATGGTGCCGGGAGTCTATCAAGTGGGCGCAGAAAGAACATGGCAAGGAGAACATCGTGAGTGCGGTTCTGCACATGGACGAGGAGACTCCGCACCTTCATGTGTCTCTTGTCCCTGTTGTATCCGGAGAGAGCAAGAAACAGAGGACTACAAAAAAGAGAGCCGCCAAGGATAAGGAGAAAGCGGAGAAGAATGGCGAGGAAGTCCCGAAGAAGAAACGCCGCTATAAGAAAAAAGGCGACAGTGGAGACCTTGCGGCTGTGTGCCGATGATGTCATGACCCAATGGGATCTGAAAAGGCGGCAGACAGAGTATGCTGTTGCGATGGCTCCTTTCGGACTGGAGAGAGGTGAGGAAGGAAGTCCTGCCAAGCACAAGGATCTTGCCCAGTATTATAAGGAGCAATACGAGCTGCAACGCGGGCGGCTGGACGAATTGCTCAAGGAACTTGCCGGACAGGAGGATCTGGTGAAGGAGAAGAACAGGGAGATTCTTAAAAAGGACAGTCAGATCCGGGAGCAGGAAAAGGAACTGAACGAGACCAGGAGTGAACTCACTGAAAAGAAAAATGAGATAGCCCGCAACAGCAGCAGCTCGACAAACTTCTTCCGTTGATAGTGAAGGCGCAGGACAGGCTCGACACTTACACTGAAGCCGGAGAATATGCCGAGGGTCGCATAGAGTCCGCTGACCGTCTTCTTCAGGCGGCGGACAGCAGGGAGAAAGAGGTTGCCAAGGTTGAGAAGGAGGCATTGGATAGGATAAACAACGCCTCGATAAGTTTCCTTGCCAAGAAAGAGGTTGAGAGGCTTGCAAAGGAGAATGCGGAGCTGAAGTTGCTCGTGTCCGGCAACGCCACCGCACTGGAGAGAGAAGCCGCTGCCACACGGCATGAGAAAGCCGGAAGAGAGAAGGCGGAACGGGAACTGCAACATCTGAAGGAAACCGTGTCCGGCACAACAGACCGCACTTGAGCGCAGACATCCTCTTGAAGCCCGGTTGATAAGGGAACTTGTGTCGATTGAGATTAAAGATCCGGATTATCAGGATGCCATTTCTTTCGGGTCAGACCTTGACATGGAAGAAATATCCGTTTATGGATCCGGCGACAGGAAGAGGATTCCGGAGGAATATGCCGAATAATATCTCCGTGAGGATTGAAGACATGGAGAAGACTCGTTCATCTCCATATGCGGTAAGCGTATCTCCGATTTCTTCCGGGATATCTGGCAAAGGTGAAGGCTGCACTTGGAATAAAGCAGCGTCAGGAGGAAGAGAAAAGGAAGCAGCAGACACAAAAGCCGGACACGGGACAGACTCAGGAACCTCCGAAGAAAAGCAGGGGAAGGCGAATGTAGGGATAATGCGTCCTTACAGTCGGCTTGCCGTATAAACCGTAGGTGCGTAGCCTAATACGCACCAGTCAAGGACAGGTGTGCTTCCATGATTGGAGCCGATGCCGGACAGCAAGCTGAATCAAGTTGTTTTCTTGCGTTTGTCGATGGCTCTGTAAAGGGTTGCCCGGCTAATTCCGGTTGCCTTGGTTATCTCATCTATAGAGTGCAGCTTTGAGTCGTACATCTTCAGAGCGGTAGATACTTTGCTTTCATCAGACTTTGGTCTGCCTCCCTTACGTCCTCTTGCCCTCGCAGCTTCAAGTCCTTGCCTTGTGCGCTGCCGTGTGAGATCTCTCTCAAACTGTGAGAGTCCGGCAAAGATTGTGAGCAGCAGATTTCCCTGTGGTGTGGTGGTGTCGAGCCATGTCTCTCTCAGTGATTTTATCGACGCTCCGGCTTCATGTATTCTCTCGATGATTGAGAGCAGTTCCTTGACGGAACGCCCCAGTCGGGTAAGTTCCGTTATTATCACGGTGTCTCCGGAACGGAGGGAGTCCATCATCCTGTCAAGTTGCTGACGCTCCTTTTTAACTCCGGATATCTTCTCACTGTATATCCGCTCACATCCGTTCTGGGTGAGCAGATCTGTTTGCCATCGAGGTTCTGCCCGGTGGTCGATACTCTTGCGTAGCCTATGATCATGGTTGGAATAGTTGGTCTCCGGTAACCTGAATGGGGATCTCAAAAGAATTGTTGTTCTGAAGAACGCCGTTTGATGTAATGAGAATGGGTTGTGCCACTTTGTTCCTTGGAATATAAAGGTTGAATATACTTAGTCTGTTGTGAATCTTTTTCAGTTCACTGTCGGTCAGTCTATATCCAGTCGGGGCATATTTAATCTCACAGATGTTGATCACATTGTCTGCTCTGTCGATGATAAGGTCAATCTGGGCTCCGGGATGCTCATTGTTCTTCTTGACATGCCATGAGAACAGACTTGCCGATATGCCGGAAATACCTATGGCATATTTTATTTGTCTTGTATGCAGGAGGCACACTCTCTCAAAGGCAAGACCACACCATGTGTTATACGTTGGAGTATTCATCGATCTAACCCAGTATTCTTCATCAATCCCATGTGCCTTTTTTACGAATTGATAATAGAATAAAGTATAGCAGTCAATAAGTTGGTATAAGGCCTCCTTCAGATGTTTGTCGGTATGGCAGTATTTACGGACGAAGCCACATTCGATAAGATCTTCCAATACTCGGCTGAGTTGACCATTACTTTCAAGTTTCCCTTTCGTTATGATTTCATCACGGGTCAATCCTGATTTTTTACCGGAGAGAGCTTCTACGACAGATATATATTTATCCGGGCTGTTGAACATGGAGGAATAAATGTAGTCGAACTCATTGTGTAGTTTCTCCGTCTTCGTTAAGGAAAAGATTGTTTATGTTCTTTTCCCATACTCATTTTAGCCTCCAGCTTAGTCCAGTAATACGGAACCCCACCCATGACCATATAACCTTCAACAATCGTGTTGCGGTTGAGTGGCAATTTCAAATAATGAACCAGATCCTCGCATTCATGAAGAGAGAACTGTTGGAGCTTAATCTTGAATGTTACCCGTTGTATAACCCTCCTTTATTGCGGAATATTTTGTTTATTATCCATGATGTTGCACTGCCACAGATGATAAGGAGTATATCTTTTCTGGCGGAGGCCCATCCATTCCAGAAATGTTCAAAGGCCGGGATAAACCGGGAATTACGGGCATCCATCCAAGGCAGCTCGTCAAGGAATATGATTTTACGTTTGTTCCTCCGACTTCTTTATAAGATGTTCCAATAGGAAGAAAGCATCAAACCAGTCTTTAGGTGGTTTTTCTGTCGGATCCAATCCCTGTTCAAGAAGGCTTTTGTAAATACATCAAGCTGTTTCCTTATTGCTGGCCTTGAATATTCCGCTGTACTGGAATGTGAATTTACCCTCAAAGGTTTCCCTTATCAGGTAGGTTTTACCGATTCTGCGCCGCCCATACACAGCCACAAACTCTGAATGGTCAGAGTCATAGGCTCTTTTTAGTTTGGCTGTCTCTTCTTTTCTGCCGATTATCATAGCTTTTATTTTTCTGCAAAGATACAAATAAAATTGAATTATAGCCAAAAGTGGCTAAAAACACCCATATTTGGCTATAATTCGATTTATGGAAAAGAGGAACAACATGATAATGAGTCGGTATCTTTCAAAGGAATCAATCTCAAAAGTCAGAGTGCTTGCTCTGTTTTGAGTTGATGATTTTGAGATGGCTTATGAAACTGTATCCGGCATGTATATTTCTATCCTAAGATAGTTCGCCGGGCAGTCTCAAAAACGGTCGATTTAGATATGTACCCTTATCCGATGAAATGCCGGAGGATAGATTCTCCGTTGGAATATGGGTATGGCAATAGACATACCGCAGCGATTAGGGCAATGAAAACGATTGCAATAATTGCTATACCCATCGGACTAATGATGGAGGTATCTCTCCTATGAGTTGTCTGACTTTTTCGGAGCGAAGCTCGATCTTGTCATGTGTAGTTTTATCTGCTTCCATGTCAATTTCCTAATTCAAGTTGGTTTTTAACGAGATTATAGTATGCTCCTTTCTTTTCTATAAGAGAGGTATGATTGCCGGATTCTATAACTTTACCACTATCGAGGACTATGATCTGGTCGGCGTTCCTGACTGTAGACAGACGATGAGCCACAACACAACAGTCCTTCCCTTGTAGAACTCATCGAGGTTTTCCACAATAGCTCTCTCATTTTTGGCATCGAGGGCATTTGTTGCTTCATCGAGGAAAATGAAGTCTGGGTTCTTATAGACTGCTCGGGCAATGAGTATTCGCTGTTTTTGTCCTTGGCTTAAACCTACGCCATCGCGCCCGATTTGAGTATTATATTTCAGAGGTAGTCCCATAATATAGTCATAGATATTGGCTATTCGGGCTGCTCTTTCAAGACGTTCGGTGTCAATATCTCCGTCATCCACAGCTATGTTCCGGGCTATGGATTCTGAAATATTACACCGTCTTGCATGACCACACCACAATGTCTGCGCCACCATTTGAGATTATATTCATTGATATTGCTTCCTGCAATAGAGATTGAGCCAGACATTACAGGATAATAGCCAAGTATGAGTTTTATAAGCGTTGTTTTACCACTTCCTGATGCGCCAACAATAGCCGTCACTTTTCCTTCAGGTATGTCAAAAGATACATCGGTTAGAGTATTCTTAAGTGCATGTTGGTCATATTTGAAATTCACATTTGTTAGTGTGATAAATTTCTCATCATTAAATTCTGATATCTGATTTTCTGCGGTTTCTTCATTATTACCCTCATGGATTTCATTAATGCGTTCAAGGGATATTTTCACATCTTGTAAGGAATAGATGAACGACATGAACTGTTCCACAGGAGAGTTTAGTTGACCAATAATATACTGTACAGCAAGCATGGCTCCAAGTGTCATCTGCCATTAATAACAGCAGTGGCAGCAAGAACTGTAATGACTATATTTTTTACTTCATTAATGAATATACAGCCGGCTCTTGAGTTTGTTGAAGCTTTAATGATTTCATTTGTACGCAAAATAAATCAGCTTGAGTATCTTCCCATTCCCATCTACGACGTTTTTCACAGTCCTGCAATTTTATTTCTTGCATGGATGTTATGAACTGATATGTTTTATTTTGGTTGTTTGCCTGCTGCTCAAATAATTCATAGTCTAAAATCTTCCGTTTATTTAAGAATATGGTTATCCAAAGTCCATAAATAACACTACCAGCCATGAATATAATGAAAATGAGATTATTGTATATAAGCAAAACTATTCCAAATATAGTAAAACTCATAATGTAAAAATGAACACCAAGAACCTGATTTGTTAGAAAAGTCTGTATTCTCGAATGATCATTAATGCGTTGTTAATAAATCACCCATTAACTTTGTATCAAAAAAAGACATGGGAGTTTTAGCAACTTTATAAAAAAGTCACTAACTAAGGATATATTAATACGCATGGATATATGAAGGAGTAACCATCTGCGAATAAAATCAGTTGCAGTTTTTTCCAATGACTATCATTAGTTCTCCTAATAGAATTAACCAAATGAAGTGAATATCATTATGCTTTATTCCGATATCTACAACAGATTGAGTTAAAAAAGGAGAATAAGTTGTAAAAGACAACCCAATATAAGCCCTAATAAAATTTGGATTAAATGCTTTTTATATAGAGTTAAATACTTAAATAAAAAATCTAAAAGAATGGTGTGAGTTGATCTTTTCAAACTTAAGACTAAAGTCTAAAAAATTTTCATTCGGCTTTAGGAATAGAGCGAACCCAGATGCTTCTGTTTCTGCTTCATTTTCTGCCCAATGTTGAATAAAATCAGTTATGGGGCATTTGTATAAGCCTTTACCTGGATCCGCAATATAAAAAGTGTTTCTCTTTATTTTATATAGAACAACAAAATGATTGTGATTCCAATGAAGAATACACGGGCTATCATTATTAAACAAAGAGCCGATTTTTACTTTACAAGGTAATGCGTCAAAGCCAATAGCTTTTGCGCTATTGGCCATTCCTAAAAGAGAAATACCCTCATTCGTTGCAGAACATATAGAAGAAATGGCAGACAGAGAAATTTTAGACCCATAGTATCTACAGATCATACCAATACATGCAGCTCCACACTGCATATTATCATGCTGTCTAATATATGGGAACATCAGAATCTATTTTTCTCAGTTTGTCCTGCACCTGTTCCTTTGTAGCGGCTCTTTGAGGTGTTGAAATTGTAGCGGATTGTCAACTCCACATTTCGACCGTGATTGTTGACATTTGACTGCATCATCACATTGCCGCTGTATATATTTGCCTTGTATATCTGACCGTTGAATATGTCATTCACGCCAAGATAAACGGTAAGGCTTTTGTCAAGGAACATTTTATAGACCCGGAGATTGACGGTTGAAAGAGTATGGGTATAGGCCCAGTTCTTCCAATCACCGTGACTGCGCCACCATAGTGAAGCCTCGATAAACCAATCGTGCGGAAGTGTCAGGGTATTATTCATTTGAATGGTGAATATGGGGCTGTTCATTTTCTTATGCTGCCCGAGATATTCGACATCAAACCACTGCTTCTGCATACCCAAGGAGAGCGACGGGTGGTATATGCCGAATTGAGGTGAGGCGTTTACAAATATTGAAAACAACTTGTGGCTCGGCATATTGGTGACGGTGAACACGTTGATACGGTCGTTGCCCTCATACGGTTCATAGACCTGCACGATAGCATCTTTTGTGTAGGAATACTGGGCTGAAAGGGTTATGTATTTCCAAGATGCCTGTGCGGTAAAGTCCTGTCGTTTGGAGGGCACGAGATATGGGTTGCCACGGGTATATAAAATGGAATTTACATAGAAATAGTTGCCGTTAAGATTTTGATATGTCGGTCGCACGGTTCGGTTGCTGTATGATAACGAAAACCTGAAATCACCGGGCGAATAAGTTATGTTGGCCGACGGAAAGAAATTGTCATAGGTCTTGCTCTGCCCGTCTGCGAGCCGATTGTTGATATAATAGTCGGATTTAACGTGTTCGTATCTAACTCCGGCTGATGCGCTGAAATCACCGAAAGTCTGGCTGACTTCCGCGAACACACCGATATTGTTTTCCCGTACATCGGTTTCCTCGCTGTTCAATATCGCTTCCGGATTTTGAAAATCGTTACGGCTGCGAGAGTTGGTATATTCTTCTCCGATGAGTACGCTCCCTTTCGGCAGTTGATATGACACCGTGGCCTTTTCAGCGAAAAGGCGGTTTCGGAGGTGTTGAATGTCGTTACATTACGGTTGTCGGAAAATTGGTTTTGCTCGTACTGGTATGTGCGGTCATTATCCTTTGTCTGCATATAGTCACCGTTCACATCAAAAGTAAATTTTCCGACGGTGCCGTTATAATATACATTCGCGCTGTTGCAAGGGAGGGCCTTGAACCAACCTTTAAGATCTGATGCACTTGACTCAGAGAGTGAGCTATTTTCGGTAATATCATTTAGAAAATATCCATAGTGATGACCTCTATTATAATCATTACGATAATAAGCGCCTATACTATGATTTTCGTTAAATTGGTAGTTAAACCCAAATTTGCCGGATATAGTGGTTTGCGTTGTGCTAACGGACTCTTCCGACACCATGGATAATACCGATTTGCCATTCGTTGTACTCAAAATGTATTCATCATCATAGTTCTTGCCATGACTGAAATTGCCTGTGGCAAATATTTCAAGTCCGCCTGTACGATATTTCAAATCAAGTTGTTCTGTTGTGGTGAACCATTTGTTGTAAATATTGTCAGTATATGCGGAAAGACTGAAACCCTCGCCAACTGGCTTTTTGGTAACAATCTTTATCACAGCGTTCACATCAGCTCCATATTGCGCACCGGGATTATTGATAACCTGCACCTCCTTGATGTCCGAGGAAGCAAGCTGTCCCACCTCGCTTGAGTTTCTTACGAGGCGACCGTTGATATAAATTATTGCATTGCCACGGCCAAACACGCTGAAATTACCGTTGCTGCCAGTCAGCATCGGCACATTTTTAAGCACATCATTAGCCGAGCCTGTGGTAGCCAGCACACTGTTCTCCACGTTGGTGACAATCGCATTGCCCTTTATTCGAGTAGAGGGAAGACTTGCCTTGACAACTACCTCTCCCAGCATTACTGACGAGGGTGACAGAGAAAGAGTATTGAAATTACCATCGGCGGGGATAGGCAATATCAGATCTTCATAACCAATCATGGATACTTTGACCTTGTTGGCAGTACTATCAGCATTTTCAAACATAAAACCTCCAGTATCATCAGTAACCTTCCCATCAATGAAAGTTGAGTCAGACATCAGCACAACATTGACAAATGGGGTTGGTTTGTCCAATCTCATCTACAATAGTACCTCGAATACCTTTAGCCCAACATCCAATAGAAGTTGCAACTAATAAAATTGTATATATTAATTTCATAGAATTTGGAGTTAAGATTGCTTATAGAATGTATTTCTGCGAATACGATCCTTTATGATAGTCATGACCAGTTGCTCTTTCTTCTCGGGACAATTCTGATATATACAATAATCATTGTCAGAATTATTTAACACACTCCTTGAACATCCTCCCAAGCATAGAGGAAATATAGGACATGAAATACAATTCTGATTAGAGAACCGTTTCTGTTGTCTGATTTGAAATTTTTGCTTTAGATCATCTTCAATAGTGGTGGAAGTTATGTTACTCTCAGATTTCTCAGCTTCAAAATTGATTGCGGTACATTTAAAAATACGGCCATCACTATTAATGACTATGGTATTGGCTTTGTCTGCATAACACATATTTCTTAGATTATCCAGGATTGCTGGATAAGCATATACTCCTAAAGCGCAAATTGAATCCATAAGGATGTCCATTTGACCCGTTATGTCAGCTTCTTCAGATGTTTGCCAAACCTGTTGTATGTTAACTGATAGAAATTTCTTGCAATCATCTGAAAGCCCTTGATCCAAGAGGTAATATCCTTGCATTCGCTTATATTTGCTGGAGTTACGTTTATTCTTAATGTTACAGAGATACCTTTATTAAGCAAAGATTCTATGTTAGATGTAATGGTGTCAAAAGAGTCTTTCCCTTTTGATATCCGAGTTTTGTTATGGGTTTGTTTACCACCATCCAATGTTATTTGCATGAATTTCACATAATGCTGTGAAAGAAAATCTATCATTGAAGGTGTGAGTAAGAACCCATTTGTTGTAAAAGATATTTGAATATCTTTGTTTACTTTGGAGACGGCATTTTCAGTATATTCAATTAATGGTTTTACTATACGAGAAAATTCAAGAAGAGTTTCTCCTCCAAAGAAAGACAATTTTATAAGATTGGTTCTTTCTATTGTCTGGCCAATAAGAGCCTTTGTCCTTTCTAGTATATCATTATTCATTATTGGTGCATTACGATGGTTCTCGTAGCAATACCAACAATTAAAATTGCACCTAAGTGTTGGATTTATAATGAAAGTGAAACTATCAGAAGATAATGTGTTGGAGTTCCAGATCTCAATAACCTTTTCTCTCTCGTTTAGATTCGAGGGGTACAATCATGCCATTCTCTTGAGAAGAGAAAAAATTGTAGGTGTTATAACAGAAATGTCTCTCAAATCTACTTCATGACGAATTGCGATGAATTTGTCGGAGACAGAGTTGTATAGTAAATCACTCTTCTCAGACATGGAACTCTGATATTGTATAGGCTTAATTTACTCATAAATATAGTTGATAAGTGTAAATCGTTAATTTATCAGCAGATGATCAAATCATCTGCTGATAAATTTTTTCTTTAGCTGCTCAAGTGTGAGAGATGAGATCATCACTCTTGCAGTTGTTAGTAATGGGACACGGGCAGTTGTCTGTGTTGCATCCGTAGTTCGATTTTGCATCTACGGTGGTCGTAGCAGATGCAAATCCTCCTGTGAGAAGGATGGCTTCGTCCTCTTTGAGGATCTCAGCATCCAGCGTTGAGATGAAGCTGGATAGGGTTGTGTTTTCTTTTTTCATAGCTTTATGAGTAAAACTGTTCAACTAAAAAAAACAAAATATGGAATTTAAAGTTGGGTGCATAACAAAATTTTACAGAAATAATCTGGTTGTAGTGAATGAATATTTTTTAGTTTCATTTTGTGGATTGGAAAATAATCACTAACTTTGTAACAATAAAACAATATAAAAATAAAAACATTAAATAAATATAGCAATATAGATGGCCGAAGATAGAGTGGAAGAGCTCAAGAGAATATTGCAGCAGAATGAGGTGAGTGTCGCAATGCTCATGAGGCTTTGGAGCACCATCTCAATCAACTGCACCGTCTTGGGGCAACCTTGGAAGATAACGTGTGTGAAGTCCTCAGGAAAGTAATGTTCAGGCAGAAGCTATCGAGGAACTTGACCGAATAACAAATTGGACATGGCGAAAATAATAGCGATAGCCAACCACAAAGGGTGTGTGGCAAAAACAACGAGTTGCGTAAACATAGCCGCAGCCTTGGCAAAAATGGGCCGTCGGGTGTTGTTGGTGGATGTAGATCCACAAGCGAACCTTACGAGCAGTTTCACTGACGAAAGCAAGATAGAGGCTTCAATCTATGATGCAATGAAAGGCGCTCCGGCACCAATCATGCACATATTGGAGAACCTTGATTTGATACCATCCCATATAGATCTTGCCGGAGCAGATATGGTGTTCAGTAATAAGATTGCCCGGGAACAGATCCTGAAGAATATCCTTGATGAACTGAAGGCTGGATATGACTATATAATTATAGATACACCCCCCTCTTGGTTTGGTGACAATCAATGCTCTCACTGCCGCTGACAGTGTGATCATATCAATCTGTGCGGAAACTCTCCCTCTCCGAGGTTTGGTGATGCTCGATGAAATGATAGGAGACATCGCTCAAAGCATCAACAAGGGACTTCATGTTTCTGGCATCATAATCGCCAAGTATAATCGGCGCAAACTTGATAATGCGGTTATCGAGGCTATACGTGAGAAGTATGGAGATAAGATCTACAAGACCTATGTAAGAACTTGTGTGTCGGCGGCAGAAGCTCCGACATATCGTCAAAGTGTTTTGGACTATGCTCCGGGGTCAACCGTTGCGGAGGATTATAGAGCACTCGCAAAAGAAATAGACAAACAAGATAAAAATAAATAAGTATAAAATATATAAATAAAACAATATAAAAAGTATGGCAAAAAAGACATTGACATCAGGATTGCTTGGTACAGTGACAGGCTTGAGCAAGGAGGCTGAATCAGTATCTACTAATTCGGCTGTTGCCCCTGTCGAAATGCCAAAAGAAGTGGCACCTGAAATACCGGGACAATCCGATAAGCGCAGACCGGGAAGACCATCTGCCAACTCTGGAGAACCGGAAATATGTGTGACATTCAAACTTCCGGACTCACTTGCCCAAGAAATAAAGATGCTTGCTGTGGTTGAGCGTACAACTCAAAAGGAGATCATAACGACTGCATTGAAAGAGTATGTTTCTCAAAGAGTAAAATACAATATAAAAATATTTCAATATATAATTAAACAATAAAACAATTTATATTGTTGTTAATTGGAGCGGTCGCATTGAGTCGCTCCAATTAAATTCACATACGTTCTCTATATGAAAGGAGCAGATTTGTGTATTTCGGGAGAAAATGTCTATTTTTGTAAAACTGTAAAAGAAATTGTATTGATATATACGCCCCCCTAACGGGGCACGAGGAACGAGTGCCCCTGTTCAAAATTTTAGATTATGAGTATAGATTTTAGTAAGATTGACTTGAATAATTTTGATTTCGATACTCTTCCTGCGGATGAGTACGGGAGTTTCTTCAGGCTTGGTCGGATTATCATGGTCGGCTGAACCGTGTTTCTGTGGATGTGTTGGAGCAGGAGTTTGAGCGTAAATCCGATTATCTTCAGTGTGGGGAGCATTATGAATTGTCAGAGCTTTATCCTGATGAGTTTGTCGAGTTGTTGTTTGAGAGGAAAGCCTTTGAACAGGGTGAGGGATTATTCCTTTTGAGGAAGTACAGAGTTATGAATATCAGTTGTGGTTGAAGCAGAAGATCCGGAACAAGGCTTTGAGGTCAGAGTCCTCCAATTCAGATGATGCACAGTCAGAGAAGATAGACTATAGTGGTTATCGTATGTGGAGATATAATCCTGTGGTGTTCTATAAGGATGGAAAGAAGAACAGGCATAGGTTGTTGCTGAAGGATGATGGCGAGAGTCTGAGTTTCCTCAATGGGCGGGACTTTGCGATATTGTCCCCGGTGACTTATGTAGGGCGTACCAACTCTTATAGGAACGCTCGGTTTCTTTATGCCTTTGCGATAGATCTTGACGGTGTGAGTATGCACGAGGTCCGGATGTTGTTGCGTGGTATGACAACGGGGGTCTATCCTGTTGCCAAATCATAGTCAATTCCGGACATGGGATTCATGTGTATTACCTGTTGAAGCGTCCGATTGAAATGTTCGCCACTCGCCTTGATGCGTTGAACAAGATGAAACGAGGTTTGACCAAGATTGTGTGGCTCGTGTCAAAACTTGGTGCGGAGAGGGCGCAGGTTCAGAGTGTGGTGCAGGGCTTCCGTGTGCCGGGAACCAAGACAAAGTTCGGCAAACCTATCCGGGCATTCTGGAACCGTTCCGCGCCCATGCACACGCCGGAGGAACTGAATAGCTTTTTAGGGCGTGCTTTTGGATTGTCTGATGAAGAACTCGGACAGTTGACAGATAAGACTCCGCATAATCCGTCCCGTGTGACGCTGAAAGAGGCGCAGGAACGATGGCCGGAGTGGTATGCCTCCCGTGTCATAGGACGTCGCAGGGTAGGCAAGAAGTGGCAACTCAATCGTGGATTATATGATTGGTGGTTGAATATCCTTAAAGACGGTCAGCAGGTGGAAGTGCATCACGGTACTGGTGCATTCTTACATTGGTTGTCTATGCTGTCAAATGTAGCGTACCCGTGATGAAGTCTTGCCGATGCACTATCTTTGGTTCCGGCTTTTGACCGCAAGACTGAGACAGTGGATAATCCCTTTACGGAGGACGATGTAAACGATGCCATGAGAGCTTATGACGAGGAATATAACAAGTGGCCGCTTAGGGTTATTGAGACAACCACAGGTATAAAATAGAAAGAAATAGACGTAATGGAAGAGCAGAATGTCCATTTACGAAGAATTAGAATGCTTCAAGAAGTAGATTATCCTGATGGCAATGGCGTAAAGGAATGGACGAAAGATTGCAACTCGGGTAATAGTCCTCATGCCTCTATCATAAAAGAATGGCGAGCGAAGAATCCGGATAGCAAGAATAAATCTTTGTGTGCCCGGGAGACAGGACTCTCAGACCTACTGTTACCCGGTGGTGGGATTCTGCCGTGCTGGAACCACTAAAACAATAAAATTAAAACATTAAATAAATAAAACAATATATATTGTTTTATTGTTTGGCTTGCGAGTCCGTTTCATAGTCCTCTTCAAGAACTATAACCATAGTATGAATGTTATTTGTAAGGAAAATATTTACGCCAGAATGTTCAGGTAAAATAATTTTCAGAAATATGAATTTTCAAAACAAATAACAAATGCTTTATCAATGGATGAAACAGAAGAAGAAAAGGTTGATCTTTTAGCAGTCAGAAAATCTTTCGAGAAAGATCCAAGAAAGGTCATTGAGATAGAGATGAACAAGGATGGCATATTCTCCGAGAGAACCATATATGCTATGGAAAACACGTTGAATTTAAGCCTGCTTTCTCCCCCTGAGGGACCGAAGCTGGCAAGTGAGGCAGAGGCTCTGTTCGTGCTGTCAAAGCGCGGAACTGTTTTGGAAACAACAGAGCTGATTTCATAGAGGGATATATCTCCCCTATGGTGTACGATCTTCCTCGATGAAGTTCCGCAGGTTCCAATCGCCCCGAAGTTCGTGAAGATGATTAAGGATATGAACGCCGGAAGTGGTGTCCCACACGCTACGATCACATCCACAATCAACAACATACTCGACCGCTTTTTCAGTGGGTATTTGCTTGTGAGTAACCGTGTCAAAATGGGATACGGCAAGGTAGAGGAATAGCACAGGTATCCTCCGGAGGTCAGTTGTTTTCAGGCGGTTCCATCGCTTGCGCGAGAGCAAATTTTTTAAATTTGCCATAGCTTAATAGGGCAAAATATTGGCGAAGCCACCGCATCCACTCCGTTGGGATGCTATATTTAACCCTATTAAGGCATGTGGCTTCGCCCCCTACAACCCCACAAGGGGAGTGTCCTCTCCCCTTTGAACCCCACCGCCGGGATGACCCTTCCCGGACCCTCGGACAAGGGCTTCCAGCCCCCGTCACCCCCGGGCAGAGAGTGACCCTCTCTCTGCACTCTCCGGCAAAGGGAACAGCTCTGCGGCCGCCGTTCCCCTTGCATCCCTTCCCGGCCGTTTCCCACCTTCCACCTTCCACTGAAAATATATGAGCCACTATACAGTCTGCCATTATGAGAAATGCTACGGTCCACCGGTGTCCTACTCCACCCATATCGAGAGGAAGAAGGCGGACGGAACGGAGCATGTGCCGTACAACATCAAGCGCAGAGACCTTACCAGACATAACAAGGAGTTTATAAAGGAAGCCCGGGAGATTGGCCGCAGCGCAGCCATCGAGAAAAGGCTTGATGCTGTCCGTCATCAGAAGGATGCCGACGGCAATGAATACGAGCGCAAGATCCGGAAAGGTCAGATATGCTGCATCGAGATTCGCCTGAGTGCTTCGGTCGAGGGTATGGCTGAGATCATCGAGCAGGGCAGGCTGATGGAATGGTGCCGGGAGTCTATCAAGTGGGCAGAAAGAACATGGCAAGGAGAATATCGTGAGTGCGGTTCTGCACATGGACGAGGAGACTCCTCACCTTCATGTGTCTCTTGTTCCTGTTGTGTCCGGAGAAAGCAAGAAGCAGAGGACTACAAAAAAGAGAGCCGCCAAGGATAAGGAGAATGCGGAGAAGAACGGGGAGGAAGCCCGAAGAAGAAACGCCGCTACAAGAAAAAGGCGACAGTGGAGACCTTGCGGTTGTGTGCCGATGATGTCATGACCCAATGGGATCTGACAAGGCGGCATACCGAGTATGCCATTGCGATGGCTCCTTTCGGGCTGGAGAGGGGGGAGGGAAGCCCTGCCAAGCATAAGGATCTTGCCCAATATTATAAGGAGCAATACGAGCTGCAACGCGGGGCTGGACGAGTTGCTCAAGGAACTCGCCGGACAGGAGGACTTGGTAAGGAGAAGAACCGGGAGATTCTTAAAAAGGACAGTCAGATCCGGGAGCAGGAAAAGGAACTGAACGAGACCAGGAGTGAACTCACTGAAAAGAAAAATGAGATAGCCCGGCAACAGCAGCAGCTCGACAAACTTCTTCCGTTGATAGTG
>PDYJ01000806.1_pt1 | contig 23780 bp, 29 predicted proteins | sample 1430841 | NCBI WGS metagenome assembly PDYJ01 (sample SAMN07237672, study PRJNA390542) | Gut metagenome, whole genome shotgun sequencing project. | isolation source: fecal pellets | host: Mus musculus | place: USA: New York, NY | collected 2016-10 | reverse complement strand
GTACCTAAGAGCTACACAAAGAAGAGACGTATCAATTGTTTAGCTGGTCTGGAATTACCAACCAAAAAGCCCGATATAGATAATATTGCCAAAATTGTGATGGATGGCATGAATCCGAAAACACGTAGAAATAAGCAGCTTCACAAGCTGGTTAAAGTTATGCGAGGAGTTTATCAAGACGACCAACAAGTAACTTATTTAACGGTTAAAAAGAGATACGCAGAACGTGCAAGAGTTGAAGTTAGAGTTAAAGAGGATGAAGGAAGATAGGATGAAAATAGAAATACCAATTGGAGCTAGAGGAAGTAGAGATGAATTTAGTTCCACTTATAAAGATGATTTTCTAATCAAAAATGGATTGGTTCATATCAAAACCGGTTATACCGAATTTAAAATCACTGAGACAAAGAAAATTAAAGAGTTTACCGGTTGGTTGTACCTGGTAAACACTAAATATGGTCTTTTAGCGTCTATGTCCTATAAAGATACACTTACATATTTGGGACATGGAATTTGGGATTTGAAGCCTTATAAAGCAGCAAAAAGTGAAGATGACGATAAACCCCTGGTAAAGGGGTAAATATAGGATTATACGGAAGAGAATTTAACTGAGTATAGGAGTGGGAATAGTGAGAGATGTAGAGGAATTAAGCTTAGGATCTGAAATCGAAATTGACTTAGAAAAAACTATGGGAGCTACGGCCCGTTTCTTTAAATTAACCTTACCGCATTACATTAAAGGAGCAGGCCTACGGTTAAACGATTTAACGAGCCCAGAAATTACCGATATGCCTATCACTAGAAGTACCGCTAATACTCAAGAGATTAAAATTATGAAAGCCTGGGAGCGTGTAGAACAGTACGAAAAGAAGGTTGTTACTGTCTATAAAACACTTCAAGTATGTGCTAATACTCAAATACAACCCTATAGAACGATTTTAGTGAACAAATATGTTGAAGGGCTTCCAGATTGGCAAATAGCTAATACAATCCAATATTCTGACAGACAGTATCACACTAAGAAGAAATTGGCACTATGTGAGTTTGCAGAGTGCTTAGAAACTCAAAAATTAAGAATGGGACTTTAGATATGCCTGTACTTCTAAGATATAAAGAATAACCTATGTTTTTTATCAATTGCAGATTAGTTGCAGGAAAATTGCAGATAAAGTGCAGACAAATTGCAATTGAAATACGTTAAATTAGTATTGTCGAAAAGTTAGGCGGTAGGGCTTTTCGATGACGAGACATTAGTGCTAAGGCACCTCCTTTAAACTATAGGCTAAGTGACGAACTTAGTAACCGTTCCTGGTAGGACGTTAGCAGTTGTTCGATTCGACTGGCGGTTATAGCCTGATTATTTCAGGCTGACAAATTCATTCATGAGATTCTTTTTTTATTTTTGGTTTTTTAGTTAATTGACTGAACAGGTAGGTTCGACTCCTACTTGTTCATTAGCCTAGGCACGTCATTAATTGTTAGTGACTATTATATATAGTAGTTTTCTCGCCTAGGCACAATCTTCATGCCAGGACCCTCCTTGAGGCGAGCGTGAAGCTAAGAGCTGGTCAGTCGTTCATCGGACTGCACGACTGCCGTGGGTAGAATGGACAAAAATTAATATAGAAAGTGAGAATCTTCTTTCGCACTATCTAGCAGGGTTCAATTCCCCGCCTACTCATTGCCTGGCGGAAAACAGGCATGAAACAAAATATACTTTGGCATACAGTATGTTTTGTATCTTATTTGCAATGAATAGTGTTTATTCACGAAAACTAATTAATATTGTCATTTGATTTACAGTCAAAATTGCATCTGGTTTAGCTCTGTACCTCAACAGAGCATCATAGGAATGTAGCCAAGTGGTAAGGCATCAGGTTTTGGACCTGTGTAGCGTTGGTTCGAGTCCAACCATTCCTATCGATTAGCTTTGGTTAATTATTGTTAATCCCTGTGTGGCGTGTATTCCGCCAAAGCTAATCTATTGGCAAAGTGGTCCAGTAGCAACGACAGCGGACTGTAAATCCGCCACTGCAAAGTTTCGTAGGTGCAAGTCCTACCTTTGCCATAGGAGGTTGCGGAGTGGTTCGATTCCACATTTCGCTATTAGTTAGCAGGACAAGACATTTTAAAAGATTGGAGAGTTAGTTGAAAGACTAGCTCTTTTTTGATATCTAGAAAGTGGTGAGGATATGACATGACTAAGCAAGAGATGGCTGAAAAAGATTATTTAGCTGGTATGAAGTATAAAGACATTGCTGCTAAATATGAAGTATCCATCAACACTGTTAAGTCATGGAAAAAAAGAAATGGCTGGGTAAGGGGTGCACCCAAACAGAAAAGTGTGCACCCTAAAAGTGAAAAGGTTGCACCCAAAAAAGAAATACCTGCTGTGAAAGAGTTAGTAAAAGATACAGATTTAACGGATAAACAAAAAGCGTTCTGTATGTACTATTTACAGCGATACAATGCAACTTGGGCTTATCAAAAGGCTTATGATTCGACTTATGAGACAGCAATGACGAGCGGTTCTCGCTTGTTAAGAAATGACAAGGTGAAATCATATCTATCAAAATTAAAAACACAACAAGCTCAAGATTTATATCTGACGGCTAATGATATCTTGCTTCGATATGTGCATCAGGCAACAAGTAATGTTAATGATGTCTTATCTTTTAGGACAGAGAAACATCTTGCTTACTATAAAATCAGAGATGCAAATGGCCCTTATGAAGATGGTGGGGGTAAATTTAGATATGAACCTAAAATCAATCCTGAAACTGGTGAACAGGATTTTTACTATGAACATATAGTTGAACTTAAGGATAGTAAAGATATCGATACATCAAATATAAAAAGTATTCGAATTGATAAAGGTGAACCAGTGGTCGAAATGGAAGATAAGCAGAAGGCAATGCAAATTCTTCTGGATCGCTTACCTGAGCCAGAAGTTAACGATGATAGTACCAATTCACTACTTAACGCTATTGGTGCCGGCTTAAAGAAGATATGGAGTGATAGGGATGATAAAGAGAAGTAAATTCGAATTTACACCCTTTAGCCGTAAGCAGCTCCAAGTCTTGAGCTGGTGGGCTAATCCTGAAACCAAAGAAAATGAAGCGATTATATGCGATGGTTCTGTTCGTGCCGGTAAGACCGTTGTCATGGTTTTATCTTTTGTTATCTGGTCAATGGTTTCTTTTAACGGTCAGCAATTCGGTATGGCTGGTAAGACCATTGGTTCTTTTAGACGTAATGTTTTAAGACCACTTCGGAATATGTTGGAAAGCGAAGGATACTCTATTCATGATTCTCGTTCTGAAAATATGCTGACAATCAGCAAGAACGGCCACACTAATTATTACTTTATCTTTGGTGGTAAAGATGAAGCATCCCAGGATCTGGTTCAAGGTATTACTTTGGCCGGATTCTTTTTTGATGAAGTGGCTTTAATGCCTCAAAGTTTTGTAAATCAGGCTACAGCACGTTGTTCTGTTGATGGTTCTAAGTTTTGGTTTAACTGCAACCCGGAGGGGCCATTCCACTGGTTCAAACTTGAATGGATTGACCAATTAGAGCACAAGAATGCTATTAGAATTCATTTCACAATGAAAGATAATCCATCCCTAACCAAAACCACAATTGATAGATACAACAGAATGTATTCTGGTGTGTTTTATAAACGGTTCATCATGGGATTATGGGTTCTTGCTGACGGAGTGGTTTACGATAACTTTGATCCGAACACTATGGTGGTTGATCCTCCTAGGGATGCAGTTTGGGAAGAGAATTGGATTGGTATTGACTACGGTACACAGAATGCAACTACATATAAGTTGTGGAGCTTATTCAAAGGTATCTGGTATAACCGTGGCGAGTACTACTATTCAGGACGTGAGACCGGTAAGCAAAAGACAGATGAGCAGTATGTTGACGACCTGGAGGACTTTTATTTTGATAATGGTCTCCAGCGCACTGATACGACGCTTATAGTTGACCCTTCGGCAGCATCTTTCAAACGATCGCTTAAAAACCGAGGATTTAAAGTAGTAAACGCAAATAACGATGTTTTAACAGGCATTCGCTTTATGATGACGCAAATGAATTCAGGCATCATGAAGTGGACGCCTGTTTCTGTCCACACAATTAAAGAGTTCAACTCTTACGTGTGGGATGAAAAAGCAGCAGAACATGGCATAGACGCAGTTGTAAAAGAGCATGACCACTGTATGGATGCTGACAGATATTTTGCAATGAAAAGGCTATACAAGAAGAAAAAGAAGCATGTTCGCTTGATAAAGGAGGGATTCTGATGGAGAACTATTTGGAGATTGAGACAGATCGATATATTAATGACCACTGCATGGTTTCAGAAGACGGCGTATTTTTCTACGCTGGGGAAGATATTATCAGCAGATCAGATGTTATGCGATTTGTCGAAGAAAATGAGCGATTAGCCACTAATTGGCGTAAATATCGGCATTATTATAAGTCACAAGCAGAAGGTATTATCAGAGCTGATGCTAAGCCAAATGATAAACCTGACAATCGATTGATTAATAACTATGCCAAAAAGCTTATTGATACCTATACGGGTTTTGCAGTAGGTAAGCCTATCCAGATTACTCTTCAGGAAGATGTAGCTAATACAAGCTTATCCGAATTCAACAGAGCTAGAAGCATGGATACTCTATTTACCAAGCTTTGGAAGCAATCAGCAATTTACGGGAAAACATATGCTTATGTCTATGGTGCAAATCAAGAGATATACGTAACAGATGCGCCACCTACAGAGTGCTTTGTTATCTATGACTCTACAGTGGCGCACAATCCTTTATATGCTGTTAGATATTCCAAAATAGGTTTAGCTGGTAGATATTCAATTACTTTGTATTCTGCACGCTATCAGTATGAATTTAACAGCGGAGATAATAATAATTCGTTAGGCAGTCGTACTGTTAACCCTTTTGGACTGCTTCCAATTGTTGAAATCAAGGAAAATGATGAACGATTGAGTGTAATTGCTAACGTGATTACTCTCATTGATGAACTTGATAAGGCACTTAGTGAGAAGTCTAATGATGTTGACTATTTCGCCGACTCTTACATGAAGGTCTTGGGGCTTTGCTAAACGATGAGGCTCTTAAAAAATTAAGAGATTACAGAATCATCAATTTAAAATCTTCAGAGAGTGAAGATGATCCAGTTGAACAATTAGATGTGGACTTTTTAAGTAAGCCGAATGCCGATACAACACAAGAAAATCTGATTAATCGAATCATTGATAATCTTTACCAACTATCCATGATCGTTAACCTTAATGACAAGGATTTTGGTAACTCTACTGGTGTAGCACTTGAAATGAAATATAAACCAATGATGAACTTGTCAGTGCTTAAGGCTAGAGCTTTTTCTACTTCAATTAAGGCAATTTATAAGGTTGTTTTTGCATCAGATCTAATAGATGGGGTTGCTAGGGATGCTTGGAAGGATCTTGAAATACATCCCCAATACGATTTACCACATGACACTTTAACAGAGTCACAGACCGCACAAGCTTTGGCCAACTTAGGTATTTCAAGAGGTACTTGGCTGAAACAGATCTCAATTGTTGATGATCCAAGACAAGAAGAAAAGGCTATGGATGCTGAACACAAGAAACAGATTGAGGAAAATTTGGATGTGCTTAAGAGTAATCATGCTGTAGTAGATGGTGATAACAATGACGACAGTCAAACAAGAAAAGCAACGGATCGATCAGCTATTAAGTAGGGATGCTAAGACAGATAAAGATATAGATGAGATCTATAACGAAGCTGTCGATAGGCTAAGAGTTGTGGTAAACCAAGCATTTGATAAGTACTCTGTTGATGGCGCTTTAGTGCCAGCTAATTTGCATAAAAAGGTTACTCGATCGGATATGCTACTTCTTAAGCGTCAATACGAAAAGCTACCAGATGAGCTGGAACTGCCAGAAATTGAAAGACGGGATAACTACTTAGCTGTGAGTCAAACGTCGCAGAGAGGATTAATTACAGCTACTCTCGGAATGGCTTTAATTCTTGCTACTCATAAGGTAGTTTCAGTGATCGAAAAGAATAATCAAAATGCTGTTGATGATGAAGTGCAATATATTCAGCAAAATAATGACTTATCTAAAACTCAAAGGAAGAGGATTAGAACTAAGGCTAAAAAGATTGAGCAGCCTGATTATGAATTTACGGCTAATGATGATCCTAGAGTGCCTTGGTTAGACCGAATATGGTTGGATCATGATAAGATGCTAAATCGGATTGATAGCACCATTAACGATCAACTCAAACAAGGGATGCGAGCTGAGGATATAGCTGATAAATTATTCCCGGAAAACGCAGAAAGTATGCGACAGGACAACATCCCTAAAGTGGTAAGAGATGCTTCGGTATCAGCAAAAAGGCTAGCAAGAACGGAAGCTGCGACTAGAGAAGATGAGCTTACCGAGGACAGTTTTAAATCTCAGAAAGTTAAATATTATGATTGGGTGACAGAACCTGGTGCATGTAAGAAATGTCTGGCTATTGAAGCTGCCGGACCTTATAAGTTTGGCGATCCTGATAGCCCTAGACCACCAGTAGACAGTCATCCCAATTGCAGATGTAGGAGAGTTCCTACCGAAGAAACAGAATAAACATTTTTAGACACCATTATGGTGTCTTTTTTTATGCCCAAAACATGCTGACTGGCACTAAAAGCTGCAAGGATAACAGTCAAACAAGACTTTAAAAAGGAGGATTCCGTTATGGAAGAACAAGCAAACAATACTGTTACTCAATCAGCTGACGTAGAGCCAGAAAAGCAAGATAGTGCACAATCTGAAAAGACTTTTTCGCAGGCTGAAGTTGATGAAATGGTACAAAGTCGTTTAGCAAGAGAAAAAGAAAAAATGAAAAGTTCGCTTAGAGCTGAAGTTGAGGAAGATATTCGTAACAAAATTAAGAATGAAGAATCTGAAGCTAATAAGCTCAAGAAGATGAACGAAGATCAACGCCGTAAATATGATATGGACAAGAAAGATCAAGAAATTGCTGAATTAAAAGCTAAATTGAACCGTAGTGATATGGAGCATGTAGCTACTGATTTACTAAGCAAAAAGGGCATTTCTGCTGATTCCGAGATACTAAACTTTGTAGTTGCTGAAGATGCAGAAACTACGCAAGCAAATATTGATCGCTTTGTTGATCTAATTAATAAGAAAGCTCAAGCTAACCGACGCGAAGACTTTGATGTTCCTGAACCTAAAAGCGGAAATAACAATTCAAGTAATTCTGTTTCTAAAGAAAGATTTAGGGATATGACTTATCATGAAAAACTTAAATTAAAAATGGAGCAACCAACTGTATACAAACAATTGGTTGCTTCTTTATTAGGAGGTAAATAATTAAATGGCAGGACAAATTACTGTTAGTGGCAAAGTTTTAGATCCTGAAGTATTAACTGATATGGCATCTGCCGAATTAACAGCTGACTTGCGTTTTGCGCCTTTAGCTGAAGTCGATACTACTTTAGAAGGTAAACCAGGTTCCACTGTTGAATTTCCGGCTTGGAACTATGTTGGGGATGCAGAAGACCTACAAGAAGGAGTGCCAATCAGTACACGGGCACTTACATACGGTAGCAAGGCTGCAACAATCAAAGAAATTGGTCTTGGAATCGCTCTTACAGATCAAAGTGTAAAGATAAGCTCCGGAGATCCTTTTGATGAAGCAGCTAAACAATTAGTGATGGGTGTTCAAAATAAAATTGATAATGATTGTTTAGAGGCCTTTAGAAATACTCCACAAACCAAAGTTGCAGACGTGACATTAGATGGATTGCAAGATGTATTGGATATGTATAACTTGGAAGATGACGAGCCGATTGTAGCTGTTGTGTCACCTAAAGCAGCGGGACGTATACGATTAAATGCAGGAAAAGATTGGTTACGAGGATCTGAAATTGGAGCAGAAAGAATAATTTCTGGTTCTATTGGTGGTACTTTAGGGGTTCAATTTTCTCGTTCACGTAAATTGAATGCTGAAGAAGCGATTTTTATCAAGCCTAAAAAGAGCAACAAAGATAAAACACCTTTAAAATTAATGCTAAAAAGTAGAGCTGAAATTGAACCAGAAAGACATGCGGCAGAACGATTAACAAATCTGTTTATTTCTACTATGGTAGCTCCTTATTTATATGATCCTACAAAAGTTATTAAAGTTACTTTTAACGGTGTAGATGGCCCAGCTGGGGTATGGGGAATTCCGGTTGATCTTAGTGTGAATAATGAGCCTGATAATGTTAAGGAAGAAAATAAGATTGGTAGATTCCAAAAGAAGTCTGCTAAGAATCCCGGCGATCAAAAGCAAGAACCAAATTCTCAAGATCAAAAGAATAATCAACCTGCTGAAGGTGATAACAAGAAGCCTGGTGAAGTTTAATGTCTTATCAGGTTATTAAAGCATTCACTGATGGTAATGCTAATTCAGCAAATAATCTAGGTGAAAAGCACGTGTACTGGGAAGGGGATGTATATCCCTTTAAATCCTATGCAGGTGCTTGTACTAAGCTAAGGATTGCAGAATTAACAAATGGTGGCTTTATCAAGGAGATTGATGAAGATGGAAGAACTAACACAGAAGATTAGTGAACGACTAAAACTATTTACTAACCTTAAAGATGCTCTAACACAATTAGATGAAGGGGCAGTTAGTGCATTCGTTGAAGATGCTATAGATCAAGCTAGATCAGATGGTTTTACTGATTCCAATATTGTAAGAGGAGCTAGCTTTTTAGCAGCTCATTTCTGCAATTTGGCAAGTAACACTAACTCGAACATCTCTAAACAACAAGCTTCTGTTCTATCTATCGAATATTTTGATCGTGGTGGTAGTGACGATTATTTGGTCGAATACAATCGACTAAAAAAATCCCTCACTCAGAACACGATTAGATTTCTTTAGGAGGAGGCTATTATGGATATATCTATATCTGGAAGTCTTGAGGGTGACCTTGGGATTGAAAAGATGATTAATAACCTTAAAGAAATTGATGGTAAAGCTGTTGAAGCAGGACTGTTTGGCGGGTTCGCCCAAAATAAGGCAATGTGGCAAGAATATGGTACTAGTCGGGGTATTCCTGCTAGACCATTCTTACGCAATACCATGTACGAGAATGAAGCTAGATTTGCATCATTTATGCTGCCTTATATTCAGAGTGTACTAGAAGGTGGATCTGCAGATGCTGGACTTGATGCGTTAGGTCAATTTATGGCCATGAGTATTAAGCGAACCATTGCATCTGGTGGATTTACTCCACTTGCACCGTCGACCGTTAAGAAAAAAGGCCATAGCAAGCCTTTACTTGATACAGGTGATATGTACGGTTCAATCAGTTGGAGAACAACAGCGTGGAAGAAGGGATAGAATGGCATTTTATATTGATATGACGTCCGTCTTGGATACTTTTGCTACTGATATTAAGGTTGTTAGTAACTCTAGTGATGGCGAATGGGTAGATGGTGAATGGCAAGAGAACAATTCAACAAAAGAACAAATCTTTCATGAGCCGTTTGTCCCTAATGATCTGGTCGGGCAATATTCCTTAATGAATATATTGAGGGATGTTGGTAACGTAACTAAATACAATGCTATTTGGCTTTCTAAGACACCTAATTTTGAAAATGGGACAATTGTCCAACATCAAAATAAAAACTATAAAATCGTTAATATTCAAGATCTTAGCGATTATTCAAATGTCACCATGTATTACTTACAAAGTGAGGAGGGAAATGATGGCAACAAGCTATGATTATTCAACTTTATATAAAACGTTTAGCCGGCTTATCAAGAGTCGGCTAAATTTGGTTATGATCGAATTAAATGGCAACGGTAAGCCACCAGAAGCTCCCTTTGTAGCTTTTGACATTATTTCTCCTAAGATTCCTCTGGGATTCCTAGAAGATGATAGAGCATTTGAATGTGTAGTCTCATTTACTGTATATGCTAAACGAAAGCTTGAGGCAATGCAGTTATGCAACACCTTACGCTCAATACTAGGGGATACAGATTCAAGAGATACTTTTGATAAAAATGCCATTGTGATGGTTGAGAGAATGCCTATTCAGGCAAGATATGTTGAAGAAACAAATACATATGCTTACATGTTTGGATTTGATGTAAAACTTCGACTCTGGGAAACCTATGTCGATGGGCATGAAGGCATAATTGAACATGTTAAATATAAGGAGGAGACAGATGAGTAATACCTTATCTGATATTACTGTCAAACTTAATGTTGAAACGCCAAGCGTTCCTGTAAATATGGGAAACTTGGCGCTTTTTGTTAAGGGCGGTAGACAAAATATAGAAGGATTTAATTCATACGAAGACTTACAAAAAGTTTATGGATCAAATGACTTAGTTAAACAAGTTGCAAACGGTTATTTCAGCCAAGACGATCACGGAAATAAGTTGTTCGTTATCACTTATACCGATGTAGCAACGGCAGCAACTGCTTACTATGGTGAAGGTTGGGAATTTGCTACTGTTTTACCTATCGAAGGAGTGGTTGTAGCTCCACCTCAAATTAATGAAGATGGAGAAAATGATCACAAGGAAACAGTTACAGTCGATACTAATAACGATTTAGCGGATGCGGTTGCGCTTTCTAATTTTATTGACAGTAAAAAAGAACGGTTTGCTGTTGTTGGGTTACCTGCAATTACTGAAAATGTTGACAAGATTGCTGATACCAAGAAAGCATTTGGCAATTCACCAAGAACTATTTTCTTTGTTTCTGGTGCTAATCAAGCAGAAGCGGAATACGGAATTGGTGGTTTAGTTGGTGCCGTTGGTAATGAAACTGTTGGTTCGGTAACTTGGAAATTCCGCAAAATTGGTGGAGTTAAACCAGTAGATCTAACTGTTACTCAAATTCAAAAGCTTCATGAAAGTAATGCATTCACTTATGTAACCAAGGCAGGTTTAGATCAAACTTCTGAGGGTAAAACTTTAAGCGGTGAATTTATTGATGCGCTCCATGGGGATGATTGGGTTAAAGCATCCCTAGAAACAGAGTTGCAAAGACTATTATCTAATTCTTCTAAGATTACATTCGATGCTGCTGGAATTGCACAAATTGATGCGACAGTTACTGCGGTGCTTACTACTGCAACCAATAATGGCATTATTTCAGTAAATCCAGAAACTAATGCGGGAGAATTCACTGTAACCACAACATCTCGTGCACAATCTTCTGAAGAAGATATTGCGCAACGAAATTATACCGGTTTGAAGTTCTCATATACTCGTTCCGGTGCAATTCATACTGTTAAAGTTAACGGACAAATCAATATTTAGGAGGGAAATGAATGGCTGACGTACGTTTATATGATGCGGTCAAAGCTAATATTGTTGTTAATGGCCGTACTATTCAAGGTTTCCAAGATGGTGATATGTTTTCATATACCTTCAAGGAAGAAAAAGTAAAGACTACTGTTGACGCTCATGGAGATGCAGCAATTGCAATTAATAATAATCATTTAGCTACAGTAACTATTAACTTAACTGGTAACTCTGTAGATCATAAATATTTAAATGATATTGCTAATGCTAATAAACAAGTAACCTTACAAATTACATCTGAATTTGAAAAAGTTTCTGGTAATCAAGCTTTCATTACTAAAGTACCAGATGGAGCATTTGGCAAAGATACTCCCAAGCGTACATATACATTTGAAGTACTAGATATGAGAGTACAAGCTTTATAGAAAAATATTACTTAAATGGCTAGCGGTTCAAATCCGCTGGTCGTTTTTAGATAGGAGAACATAAACATGGCAGAAGATAAGACTATTTTAGATGACAAGAAAGTTGTAGAACCACAAAAGATTGACCGTTTGGGTGCTCACGAAGATTGGACTTTCGAAGATGTTAACGGCTACAAATGGAAGTATTCATTCCAATTTCCAGGTTTAAAGAAAGCTTATGAAATGATCGATAATGCAACTATGGCTAATGGTCAAATTGCTAAGTCTATTCTTTTTGATGAATATCTTCAAAATGTGGTGGTTAGTGAAAAGTTAACTTCAGTTGATGATCTTACCGATCGTCCAGGTGTTGACGATTTATTCAATGCCATTGATTCCTTTCTTGGTGGCTTGCTCTAAGCCATCTAATAACTTCGTCATCAGCAAGAAAGTTGATGACAATAGCATGTTCTGGTTTCCGGTAATTGCTGGGATAGCAACTAAGGAAGAACTAGAACACAAAACCATGGAAGAGCTACAGATATATAACGAGGTGGCTAAGAGAAAAATAGAACTTATGGGAGGAGCTGACCTAAGTGGCGAATGAAACAACACTCAGAGCTAACGTTAAGGTCAGTGGCCTTTCAGAGCTGGAAAAAGCCAACAGCCTACTAAAAGAGGTTGATAGAACTCTATCAGGTCTAGGGAAAAGCTCTAGTTCTAATGGTTTAAGTGGCTTAATATCTGGCATCAATAAAGCTAAGACAGAAGCCAAAGAACTGGAATCAGCCCTTAAACAGGTTGATAGCGTTAGTTTTAGCAAAATTGGAACTAGTGCAACTGAAGGATTATCTAAAGCTGAAACCAAGGCTACTGAGCTTAAATCTAAGCTTGAACAGGCTACAAGAATTAAAGGCGAAGGTTTTGGTAAATCAATCGGCGAAGGTGTTTCTAGTGCTGATAGGAGCGTTGATAAGCTAAAAGGTTCGGTTAAAGAGTCAATCTCAGCCGAAAAAGAATTAGCTAGTGCTGCTAAATCAGTTGCTGAAGCCGAATCTAGAAGTGCAAGCGCTGCTGAAAAAGGTGCGTCTGCAAGAAAACAAGCTGCTGATTCTGCTAAGCAAGAACGAGAGAGACAAGTAGCCTCTGCAAGTGGCTATCAGGCTGTTTCTGAGCGACCGGCTAAAAAAGAGGGCAAGATTACTGGAGCAATCCGTGATGTTGCGGGAATGTACACCCTCGGTAACTTAGCAGCTAATGGAATTATGTCCGCCGGCGAAGGTATTAAAGAATTTTTTGCTTCTGGTGTAGATTACATTAATAAACAGCAAACATCGCAAGTCTCTTGGGCTTCAAACGCTCGATCAGTAAGTAAGTTACTAGGGAGAAACATGTCAGCTGCACAAGCTACACGTTTTTCTAAAGGGATGGTTGAAGATCTTCAAAAGACTGCTATTCAAGCTGGTAATGACTATGGTCAAGTATCAGACGCTGCTTTAGCTTTCTATGCGACAGGTGCTGGAGTTTCAACTGCTGGTAACAAGAAAAAGACTCTTCAACTTACCAAGGACATGCTTAACTTGCAAGATGCAGGAGCAATGAACGATGAAGAAATGGGGAGATTCATTGCTTCTGTTGCTAAGACACTAGACCAAGATAAGTTAACGACTGATCGTTTAAACCAGCTGAAAGCATTTAACCCTAACATTGATGAATACTTAGAGCGTGCTCATAAGGATCGTACGGGTAAAAAAGCTAAAAAACCAGGTGAATATACTGGTAATGACTTGGTTGAAGCTTTACATATGGCTGGTATGGCACCTGGTGTATCGGACGCCTCTAAGAAGATGAACCAGAGTTTAGCTGGTGTAAGAAGATCAGTTAAAAATGGCCTATCTGTGATTAGTGGAGAATTTGAAAAAAGCCTAGCATCAGGACTAGACAAATCTTTTGGTGGTAAAGGTAATCTATTCTCTAAAATTACTGATACTTTTACTGATGCTGACAAAATGAAGGCATTCAGTAAAAAGATGGCCAAAGATACTACAGGAGTTATTACTACTGTTGGTCACGGTGCTAGAGAAGCTTTTGATGTAGCTAAGCAATTATATGATGTGGCCAAACCTGTTGGTGGTGGTTTTGGATCTGGATTCATTGGTCAAGTTAAGACTTTCAAACGTGGATTAGTTGATGCTTACCATGGCGTTAAGGATACTATCAATAACGTTAGTGGGATGATTCCAAAAGGCACAAAGAAGAATCTAACTGATTTTGGAAAGTCTCTTGGTCAAAATGCCGGTAAAGGATCAGCATACCTACTGGGGATTCGTGCTTTATCTAAGGTGCCTGGCATTGGGAAACTTACGACTAAAGCATTCCAGCCACTTTTAGGTTTAACTTCTAAAGTTCCAGTAGTTGGTAAAGGTCTAAGCGGTCTGTTAAGTAAAGTCACTGGCATTAAGCAGATTAAAGATGTCAAAGAAAGTACTGCTGCTGGTAAGATGCAAAATGCAGCAAATACGATGATGTCTGCTGCTAATAAGATGAATTCTGGCAATCCAGCCGGCAAATCCTTTAGCAGAACAGCTGGTAATGTTGATAGTAGAACAGCATCAGTTTTAAATGCGTTACCTGAAAGTAATGCATGGGATGTGGGTGGTCTTACTCGTCAAGAACTATATCATGGTGCAAACACGACTAGATATGCTAGAGCAAAGGATAACGCTAATGCTTGGTTTAATAGAGCTTACAATCGTGGCCAAGAAATTCTTGGCCCGGTTGGGACTCGTCAACGTGCTAATGCAGGACTAATTACTCGCATAAAAGGTGGCTTCTTAAGCGGAGTTGGTCGTGCTGGCCAGAAAGTGTTTGGCGAAAGTCGTGTGGGAAATGCTCTATATAGAGGAACACTTACCACTGGTAGAGGGTTAAGTGCAGCCGGTAAGTTTATCGGTAAAGGGGCTCCAGGGATGAATGCCTTATTTGCCGGTATGGATGCGCTAACCGTTCTAGGAACAACTAAATCTGGTTCACTTGCTCGTCATAAGGGTATTGGTGGAGCAATTGGTGGTGGAGTCGGTTCTACCTTAGGAATGGCGGCTGGATCTTTCTTAGGCCCAGTTGGAACAGCTGTTGGTGGAATTGCTGGTCAATGGCTAGGTAATAAAGCTGGAGAATGGCTAGGTGGTATGCTTGGTGGCTCTAAGTCATCAAGTAAGCCTAAAAAGTCTTGGTCTCAGACTCAAAATGAAAAGGCTGAACGTGCCTATGCTAAACAGCAGTTTGCTAATGGATACAACCAAATGTATCAGCAATCTGGCCAAAAGACCCCTGTTTCTGCTGCTAGTGCATATAGGACTTTTAGTGCGGCTCAAAAAGGTAACTCTAAGGCTATTCTTGCGTCTAAGAATTTCCAAGATGCAATAAACGCTGGTGACCTAGCATCTGCTGAAAAATATCGTAAACAAATGGCATCCCAAGTTAAATCTGAAGATGCCAAAGATATTCGTAGTGCTCAAAAATCTTTAAGTAGTGCGAAAAAATCGCAAAGTAAAGCATTTGATAAAGCCTATCAAAGAGAGCTAAACAATTTAAGAGCTACAAATCACGGCCCTCTTTACAACGAAAAGAAACTTAAAAAATTAGCTAAAGATGCAGCTAAAAGTGACCGTGATTATCAAAAGGCAAGCAGCAGGGTTAAATCTGCTAGCAAAAAGCTCTCTTCTAAAAAGCGTAAGTATAAAAACGAAACTGGTGAAGATTACAAACCAAAGAGAAAAAAGGCTACTGTTCGTGCAAAGGCTAAGGGTACCAAGAACGTAAAGAAACTTTCTAAGGCTACTAGAGGCGTTAAGAGTAAGAAAACTAGCGTCAAGGCTAAAACTTCCGGTGGCAAGAAAGTAAAGCAACTTTCAAAGGATACCAAGAAAGTTAGAAGTAAGAAAGCTCACGTTAAAGCAAAAACTTCAGGCGGTAAAAAGGTCAAGCAGCTTTCTAAAGATACTAAGAAGGTCAAGAATAAAAAAGCTAAGATTAAGGCTAAGACTTCTGGTGGTAAGCAGGTTAAAAAATTAGCCAAAGACACCAAGAAGGTCAAAAACAAGAAGGCTAAGGTTAAGGCAAAAACCTCTGGTAGTAAAAAGGTCAAGAAACTTTCAAAAGATCTTAAAAAGGTTAAAGACAAAAAAGTCAAAGTAACAGCTAAAACCAAGGGGTCTAAGAATGTAAAGAAGCTTTCCAAAGATCTCAAGAAAGTAAAGAACAAAAAAGCCAAAGTTACTGTTAAAACCACTGGTAGCAAAAAGGTAAAAGCTCTTTCTAAAGACATTAAAAAGGTTAAGAGTAAAAGAGCTAAGGCTGAAGCAAAAGTCTATGGTGGTAAAAAAGTAAAACAACTTTCTAAGGATATTAAGAAGGTTAAAGGCAAAAATGCTCGTGTTAAAGCTTCTGCTACCGGTGCTGGCAAAGTCAAAAGTTTATCTAAGTCGATTAAGCAAGTTAAGAATAAGAACGCAAGAGTAGTTGCAAGATCCTCCGGTGTTGGTTCTGTAAATAAGCTTAAGTCGGCAATCAGATCGGTTAAAAATAAAACAGTCAGAGTTACAGCTCATACTAGCGGTACTAGCCAAGTAACACGGCTTAAGAGTGCAATTAACGGTGTTAAGAACAAAAATGTTTCAGTAATTGCTAAGGTTACTGGAACTGGTCAAGTTAAAGCTTTAACTAGCGCAATTAACACTGTTAAAGGCAAAAAAGTAAGTGTTGTTGCTAGTGTAAGTGGAACTAGCCAAGTTAGAGCCTTAGTTTCAGCAATTAACGCTGTTCATAGTAAAACAGTATCAATTACTGCTAATGTTCATAAGAATGGTCATCTTGCTACAGGTTCTCCTGGTGCAGTGGCTGCATTTAGTCGATTGGCAACAGGTACACCTAGATTTGCTTTAGCTAAAGGTACTCCTGCAGCTACTACGGCTCAGTGGTCAGCGAATGGAGGGGTTAAAAAGGGTACATACCTAGTAAATGACGCTCCAGGTGCTGATTTTGTGGAAGCCTTTATGACCAAAGCCGGTACAATTGGGCTGTTTCCAAAGCAAAGAAACTTACTTGTACCACTTGATGAAGGTACACAAGTACTGAATGCTAAAGATACCAAGAAACGTTTCCCACGACTTGAAAAAGGTACTCTTAACTTTGGCGGTACCACTAACAATCACGAAACAAGTAACAATAATCAAAAAGTTGTACAAAACCACAACACATTTAATATTAATGTAACTGTTGATACTAAGGGCGGACCGGTAGATAAGAAGACTATCCAAAAAATTGCTAATGAAATTGCTGAAAAACTAACAATTGCTTTCCCAGAAACGGAGGTGTAGGTAATGGCCATATTAAAGAAAGGTAATACAGGAGTTGAAATTTTTTCCGAATCTGAAGAAGAAGAAATCACTAACAAGGTGGCCCAATATCCGGTCCAATCAGGTAATAATATTACAGATCATACTCAGAGAGAGTCCTTAACTTGGACTTTTGAAGGAAAAATTTTTGGCAAAACCAAAGCCGAAATTGACCGGAAATATGGTCAATTAGTGTCTTGGCAACATGATGGAGCACTACTTGTCTACACTGGTGCCATTAGAAGAAGTTCAATGCTGATTACTAACCTACATCGGACTGAAGACGATGGGGGATTTACTAATGCGGTCAAGTTCAGCATGGAATTAACTCATGTTGAGGTCGTTAAATCTAGTTTTGTAAAGGCTGTAAATGTTGGACCGAAAAAGCCTAGTCCACCTGCTAATCCGGGTGTTTGGGTGACTGTTCGACCTGGTAACACATACTGGGGCTGGATGATGCAGTATGGTACATCCATTCAACAACTACGTAATTGGAACCATTGGCCGGACCGGCGTATTCCGATTGGTGTGAGAGCGAGGGTTAAATAATGTCATATAGAGCCAAATTTGATATTGATTTAACTAACTTGCCACAGATTTTCTCTACTAGTTTTGGTAATACTACTGTTAGCCTAGGCATTAATTACAATGCACTAGGCGATTTTTATACGGTAGATTTATATGATAATCAAGGCAATGAAGTTATCATGGGAGAAAAATTAATCTATGGAAAGCGTCTGTGGAGAAACTATGTTGATCCACGCATTCCATCGATTGATTTAATACCTCTGGATGAATCGGGAGTAACCAAAATTTGTAATAAAGAGACATTTGGAAAGACAGTATTTCTCTGTGTAGATACGGTGGTGGAAGAAAGTGGCTAAACCTCAGTTTAATTTTGAGTGCAAAGTTGTTGTACATACTGCTAACGCTAATTTAACGTATCAATACGGCAAAATGGCTAATGCAATAGAAATACATTTCAATGTGCCGTTTTCCCAGGAAACTGAGAAGCATATCACTGAGGTGGAGCTTTTTAACATCGATCCTAATCACTTTAATCTCATCAAACCTGGAAACAAGGCAGAACTATATGCCGGTTATCAAGGGGATGTAGGATTGTTGGTTAGTGGAACAATCTATAAAACTACGATTCCTACACTTAAAGAAGCTGATACAGCCTACAAATTAAGGATTATGGAAGGTGAAGATTATACTAAGAAGCCTAAGATTAATTTAACTTTTGCAGCTAATACTTATGCTTCTACCATCATTCCGCAAGTGGTAAGGACAGCAGGGATTAATTTAAGAAATGTTTCTTTAAAAGATAATAAGTGTTACAAAGACGGTTTTACGGCAGACTCTCATCCTATGGAAGTACTTGATACTCTAGCCCAGGACTGTAAAACAAGTCTTTTCTACTTGCGTGGTCAACTTACATTAAGATATGTGTATGATGGTTCAATTGATGGTCAATTTGATCTTGGACCACAAACCGGATTAGTTGAAGGACCAACTAGAGAAAGTCGTGATGATGACTGGGCTGACTATGAGGAAGATGACGACGGATTAGGTGCATGGAGTTATTCAGTAGCTTCCATATTGAATTATCATTTAACGACTTTTTCATCGGTTAAGTTGCATAACAAATATGTAAATGTAAATGCGATGGTTATTAACGGTGAGCATTCCTTTGACGGTGAGGAAGCCAGAACAGAATTTGAGGCGGTGACTAAATAATGGTTAAAGCAAGAGATCAAGATATCAGATTTTTAAAATCCTTCGCTAATTCTATTAAGGCCGACCTTCATGTTGCTCAATTAGGGCGGGTATATAAGACTAATGAAGATAATTCTTTAGTTGATGTGCAACCGCTAGCGCTTAACTCTAGTGGTACAAAAAGAGCACCATTAATCAATGTACCTGTAGGATTAGTAGCCAGACATTACATTGTTGTTGGAGCAGTTGTATTAGTCCAATTTCTTGACCGGTCAATGGAAGGCTGGAATCGAAGCAGTAATCAAGAGTTTCCTCTAGGGAGTAAGAGAATGCATGATGTTAATGACGCAATAGTTAGTGAGGTGATGTGGATTGAAGGACATTAAATTAGTAGACAAGGATATTAACTTGGATTTAGTAGAAGGGACGAATGAGGTCGTACAATCAGGCACAATCATCCTTAGTACTCGTCGAGGTGAATTTGATCTAGTTCCTGAACTTGGCACGGATCGAAGCAGCCTTTTAGGTAAGAAATTTTCAAAAGAAATAGCTGCTAGTGATATCTATGATGCTCTTAGTCAGGATAATAGATTTAACAATATTCATACTACAGTTGTAGAGAATAGAAATAGGCGTTCGGCAACCATACACCTTACTGCTACTGTCAAAGAGCAACAAGTAGAGATGGAGGTGGACTATGCTTGATAAGAATGGCTTTACGAGACCGACTTACAACGAGATAGTAGAGCAGGAATCAGATAAGTGGGTGCAATTGTTTGGCGAAAACGCTCAAACAAATACTCACTCAGTGGGTGGAATCATTATTAGAATTCACTCTTTTTTCTTAGATAAGCTCTATCAGCTAGCCGAAATGATCTACAATTCGCAATTCGTTGATAGTGCAGTTGGTACTACCTTAGATCAATTAGGAGCTAATGTCGGTCTTACTAGGCAACCTGGCCAAGTAGCAATCGGAACAGTTAAATTTACCGGTACCGTTGGTTTTATCATTCAGTCAGGTCTTCTTGTAAGGACTCCTGACGGGTTAGAGTATATGACTTCGGAAGACATAACTATTGGCCAAGACGGGACTGGAATTTCACATTATTTATATGCTACCGGTTCTGGGGCGAAGTACAACAAGGCTAATGCGGTAGAGGCAATTATGGTTACTCCCAGTGAATCTGTTACTGCTGTTAGTGTATCAGAGGTAACAGGAGGAGCAGATGAAGAAACAGATGAAAGTTTTCGAGATCGTATTGATTTGGCTAACAAAACAGTTATGCCTTCGTCCCCTTATAATGGCGTTATTTCAGCAATTGAGAAGGTTACTGGTGTTAACGCCGTTAAAGTTGTGTCTAATGACACTATGACCGATGATCTTAAGACAGACACGCCGGCTAAATCACTCCATATCTTTGTCGATGGTGGCTATAAAGATGACATTGCAGAAGCAGTATTTTCTTCAGTAGCTGCCGGTATTAAAACGGTAGGAGTTCAACAGGTTGAGGTGACTGATATTGCCGGTGGCAAGCATCAAGTCTGTTTCGATTTTCCACAAACACAAGATGTATATGTATCGATCAAGCTGACCAAAACAATGGAATACCCCTGGATGGGGATGAACAAATTAAAAAGATCTGTATGGATTATATAAATGGAGTAGGAATGGGCAATACTGTGCACTACTCCTATTTATATAGGTTGATTTATGAACGAGTCCCAGGGATTACAGTAGCTGACATCAAGATAGGTACATCTAGAACGCAAATGTCAGCACAGGATATCGAACTTAAAACTATAGAGACTGCCCAGATTACTAGCGAGAAGGTAGTGATTTCATGAGTTTTTTCAAAGAGTTCTTAGGCAAATTTCCTAGCTCATTTACGACACGGATTAATAGTAGTAACTGGAAATTATCCAAGTACTACACTAGTGGATTGGATGAAACTAAAGAAGTACTTGAAAATATTGATAAGTACCGAAATATTGATAATGCTGAAGGTAAAGTCTTAGATAAATTAGGCGATAAATACGGCGTTAAACGAGGACCAGCAGATGATGAATTCTATCGGATGATGATTCGGTCCAAAATTGCTAACCGTAAGGGTGATACCACAGTTAACGGTATTTTGAGGACAATGCAGAATGCTTTAGGCATAGACGTAAAAGGCGTAAAGATTGGTCCTGTATATCATGATGGGGTACAGGAACCCTTATCTTTACGCCTTTCTAATGTACCTCTTTCATTTGCTCGATCTGAATTTGAGCAAGAATTCATGCTACGGCAGATTGAATCAATTATTGCGGTAGGAGTAAGGCTTCAAGATCTCCAGTTTATCGTCCCTATCAGTGGTAATTTTGGAGTTGGTGGTGGAGTAGCCACTGCATATAGTTTTACTCTAGATGATAGTAAAGATTATGATTTTGAAACTCATTTTAAGGGTATCTCCCTGGGTGGTTCTATCGATCATACATCGACTGTCTCCATGGATGATAGTAAAGACTACAGACATCGAATTAATGGTACTTACTTTAGTGGTGCAACAAGTAGCAATGTTTCAATTGCTGAAACCGATGATACAAAAGATTATGTTCATTCACTTGTTGGTAATGTATCAGCTGGGGCAAGCACAGATGGCGTGGCCACTGTTGAGCTTACAGACCAGTTTGATGCAAAGTTCGAAATCAAAGATAAAACTAAAACTGGAGCGAGTGTTGATACTTTAGAAACATATGAGATTGGTAAGGAGGATTAGATGGCAGAATTTAAACGAGTTGTTATTACTCGAAAAGGACAAGCTTTGATGGCCAAGTTAATGTCTGGATCAGGGACAACACATTTCACAGCAATTAAAGTGTCTGATTCAAGTTTTAATGACGATCAATTAGAGGGATTAACTTCCATTGGAAATGTCAGACAAACTGTTGAAATCAGCAAAGTTGATAGAACAAACAATGTAGCAGCAGAAGTTGAGGGAGCTATTTCAAACACTGACTTAACTGTTGGCTACTACATGCGTACTTTAGGTTTATATGCTCAGGATCCAGACGAAGGGGAAATACTTTATGCGGTGACAATTGCCTCCCAAGCTGGCTATATGCCGCCTTTTAACGGAAAAACTACGTCTGGTGCTTTCTTCAGAATTACAACGACAATTGGAAACGCAGATAACTTAAACGTTCAAGTAAATCCATCTGCTGTTGCAACAATCGGTGAAATTAATGATCTTCAGAAGCAAATTGATGCTATGAAGAAAGTAGATACTGGATTAGACAATCGAGTTAAAGTGCTAGAAAATTCAGCATTTGTGCCATATCAACGGTTTACTAATGCTGACGATGCAAGACGATGGTCCGAGAGGACACATGGACTTGCAGAAGTAGTTGATAGCTAGAAAGGAGAAAGATATGGGATTTTTTATTAACGGAAAAGCAGTTGATGATGAACATTCTAATCAATCGGGTGCTCTCAAAATATTAGATTTCTAACTAAAGATGATGATTTAGATAAAATTATTCAGCAGGGAATTTATAAAACTTCAATACACTATGGGCTACCTGCGAATAACCCCGGAAATGATGTGGTGCAGAATTCAAGTTATTTTACTTTACTTGTTATTAATCACGATGATGCTCAAGTACAGCAATTTGTAATAAGTGAAAATACTATTGTTTGGAGATGGCTATATAATGGTGTTCCAGCGAGTTCATGGAGAAAAGCTGTTTTTAGTGATGATCTTCAAAAGTTAAATAACCGCATTATAGCGTTAGAAAACAAAATCGGGGGGGTAATTAAAGGGCTTTATATCAAGCTTTTTAGCTGCTTTTCTGATTATAGAAAGGTGGCAATTTAATGAGCTTAATTTTTAATGGTAATAGAGTGCTTACCGCAACGGATAGCGTAGGATTAAAGTGGAATTTAATTGATGGATCAGCTGATTTTGCGAATGCTATCCATCCATATGATTCTCCAATTGAGACAAATGTAAAGTCGCCATATGGTAATAGATGTTTTCATGGAGAAAAAGCATGGAATTATATGGCTTTTCCAGTGAAACTTATTGAAGGAAAAACATATTGTTTCAGCTTATCTATTCGATTTGCTAATACTGCACATTACGATATGCGTGGTTATGATGGTGATGAAGTTCAATTTATTAAGCCGCATTTGTTTACCGATTTATCAAAAGTACCAGTAAATGAATGGTTGAGACCCTATGCGATTTTTAAAGCTAAAAAGACAACAACATATAATATGGCTATTTCTCCAGCAGATAGTATTAAAGCTGATTATGGCGACTATATGCTTGTTGAGGGCGATATTCCAGCAGAATGGAATTACTCATTAAAAGACTTCCGTAAACTTGTGGGGGGGGTAAATAGTCCCTTTATTTACCGCTATTTTCCTGAATTGGAGGTGGCATAGATGGGCTTATTCTTTAATGGTAGTAAGTTGGCCAAATTTACAGATACCATTTCTGGTGGGATTAACCTATTAGACCATACTCTTGATATGCACGGATTTAATAATATGGGAAACACTAAAAGCACTAAAGATGTGGGTACTATAGTAGCTTTTTCAATTGATGGTAAGGACAGATATTCTACTGACACCAATTCAGATGAATTAAAACTAATGTTTTCCACGTATATGGTCAGACGCTTAATGAATCACCTATGGCATTGAATCAAGATATATATCTTCCCGCTGGTATATGGACCTAAAGTTTTTTGGCAAAGAACAATTCTAGCAGCGGTGAAAAGAATATAGTTAGCTTGTTTAGTGATTGGTGTGAAAACATTGGATGGTTACCTTTAGGTAATTCGGATCCTATTGATAATAATTGGAGAAAGCATCAAATAGTTTTTGAGACTTCTCAAGGAATCAATCATAAAAATCT
>PDYJ01002324.1_pt1 | contig 23849 bp, 26 predicted proteins | sample 1430841 | NCBI WGS metagenome assembly PDYJ01 (sample SAMN07237672, study PRJNA390542) | Gut metagenome, whole genome shotgun sequencing project. | isolation source: fecal pellets | host: Mus musculus | place: USA: New York, NY | collected 2016-10 | reverse complement strand
GAGGTCAGAGCTTCGGAGATAACATCTTTCAGGAGAGAGCTTTCGACAAGAGAGATATACTTGACCTTGCGGATCAGTTCGGGGTCAACGATGAATGTGGCCCTGACCTCATTATTCTTGGAGCCGGACTCGCCCTTGCGCGGACGTCCTACATTCCGGCGGCGGTTAGCCTCCAGATTGACTTTCATTTCCTCGGTCACTTCGGCTGCTGTTGGCTCGGGCTGTCCGATAGACGTTACCTCCTGTTCCGACGGCTTTGTATCGCCCATTATGCCGTTCATCAGCGATGCTAAGTTCTTCTTTGCCATGGTGTCTGTAATTATGATTTGTCCACTTGCCAACTTGTATCAAAGTAGGCAAGTAGTCTTGTAGTCTTTGTTATTGATAATATAGTTTACCTATTTCTCTTCTCTTGCGATTATCTCCTCGGTCAGTGCCATGTAGTCGACCGCTCCGTTGCTTTTGGGGTCATACTCAAAGATTGACTGACCGGAAAGAGGCATTTCGGCAAGAGTGATATTTTCACGGATTTTGGTCTTGAACACCTTGTCGGCATACCGGCTTTCAATCATCTTCACCACCTCCTTGTTGAGATTGCGGTTATTGAACCGGGTGAAGAATACACCGCCTAATTCAAGAGCCGGATTGACACGTCTGCGGACTTCGCTCACCACATCGTCAAGCATGGCGAGACCTTTCATCGGAAGAGCCTCGGCGGTCAGCGGTATATAGAGCCTGTCGGAAGCCACAAGCGCATTGGTTGTGACAATGCCGAGCGACGGCGGACAGTCTATGATTATATAATCGTACTTGTCAAGATGGTCGGAAAGCAGTGATTTGAGGATACCCTCCCTCGCTATCTTGGTAGCCATGTCGATTTCGGCTCTTGCCAGTTCAAGGGAAGCCGGAACAATGTCAAGGTTCTTCCTGACATTGACGATTGGAAGCGGAGCGTCCTTCACAAGAGAGTCATAGACACTGGTCTCTGGCTCTTCGTTCTGCGTAAGTGTGAACGTGAGGTTCTGCTGCGCGTCAAGGTCGATCAGCAGAACCCGCTTTCCGAGGATGGCGAGTGCGTCACCGATAGACGCCGTGGATGTTGTTTTTCCTACGCCTCCTTTATGGTTGGCGATGGTAATTATCTTGGTTTTCATATACTTCTCGTTTTGTATTACAAAGTTAATAAATTCTTTTGATATTTACTTACTATCATATTATATTTTTAGTTTACCTATTTATTTTAAATAAATCCGCCCCTGTCTCACGACAGGAGACGGATGTCGAAATGTTATAAGGAACTATTATGCTGACACCCTCGCCTTTATGAAGCGGTGGGCGTTGGCGTTCACAAGATTCACAATGCGGTCATGGAGGTCGGTGTTGGTATTGCAGACACCTCGGCTCTGAATGACCTTGTTCTCCGTTAGTGAAAATTCTACTGTCTCAATGCGGTTGCCGTCCTTGTCATGAGCCGACAGAATGATTGAGTCCTCACGGCTGTAGTAACTGCACTTGAACACGCAGTGGTGCATAGCCTCTCCCTCGTTCTGATATGTAAAATTTAATCGAGAAGTGCGCCATGAAATCTAACCGAGAAGTGCACCGGTTCAAAGGAGAATTTTAACCGGGGATTTTGAGTTATATTATAGTAATATCAACTCGGTCCCACAAAATGAAAACTATGGTAGAAAGAAACGAGGTCCTGACACGTTATCATGTCAAGGGTCAGTCGAAGCGCCAGATTGCGGGAGAGATGCACATCAGCCGCCACACGGTAGACAAGATCGTGTGGGAGTATGAGCGTGTGTGTCTGGACGCCGACGGTGTCTGCGACATGAAGGCGTTTGCAACACTTTTAGGTTCGGAGCCTAAGTTCAACACACCGGTGCGGACATGTCCGGTGGTGACGGATGAAATCAAGGGGATTATCCGCAATTGTCTTGAAGACAATCGTGTGCGTCGGGCCACAGGCATGCGCAAGCTTCAGTGGACGTGTCGCAGCATCCACACGATGCTTCTGGAGCGTGGCTTTACGCTCAGTTATCCGAGTGTGTGCAATCATGTCAGACGCATCAGTGCGACCATGGGCACCAGGCCGCAGAAGGAGGTCTATGTCAGGCGCGAGCATGATCCCGGGCAGGAGTGCGAGTTCGACTGGGGAGAGATACCTCTTGTCATAGGCGGCCGCCGTCAGATGGTGCAGATGGCCGTGTTCACACTGCTGCATTCCAACCGGCGCAGCGCATGGCTGTTCCGTCGTCAGGACACGCTGTCGCTGATGGAGGCCCACCGTAATTTCTTTGAAGAGATACAGGGAGTTCCGCAGACCATGGTGTACGACAACATGAAGGTTGCCGTCACTATCCGCACCGGTCGTCAGGGACGTCCGGCTGTCAAGTACCCCACAAAGGCCATGCAGCGTCTTTCTCTGTATTATAAATTCGAGGAACGGTTCTGCAATGCGCGTTCGGGTTGGGAGAAGGGCTCGGTGGAGCGCTCGGTGGAAATCGTGCGCCATGCGGCGTTCGTGTCCCGCCAGTCGTTCGAGACTCTTGATGCGGCTCAGAACTGGCTTGACCGTATTCTCCTTAAAATCAACTCCACTTCGGGTATCACCGGCATCAGCGACAGTCAGAAGCAGGAGCGTATCCGCGCCGATTTGTACTGCCTGCAGCCGGCTCCGCAGCCGATGGGCTGCTTTGAGGCCGAGGAGCATACCCCTGACAGCTACGGCACGATAAACGTTGACTACAACAATTATTCCGTGCCCGAAGGACTCGTTGGAAGCAGTGTTCTGGCCCGCGTATACTCCGGTCATATAGCCATATATCATCAAGGACGCAGAGTGGCAGACCATGTAAGACTGGAGGGCAAGGGCGGCTGGAGCATGCAACTGGAGCACTATCTCGGCACTTTTCTTCGCAAGCCGGGCGCTCTGGACAACTCTACGGCCATGCGTCAGGTTCCGCGGAACTTGCCGAACTCTACCGGATCCACTTCTGTCCCGGCCGGCAAAGGGAGTTTATCCGGTTCATGATGTATGCGCGCGACAACGGCATCATGCAGTCCCGGATTACCGCCGCTGCACGCAGCCTGCGCCTCAAAGGTGTCAGACACATGACCGCAGACCATCTCAAAGTGGAACTTGACTCCATGCTGAAAACTGATGTGTCTGAAAATGATGCGGATGCCATTGCTTCCGTATCCTCTCTTGACATCCATCCCCGCCAACAGAAAACCTCAATCGAAGAGCACGCGGTGACTACACTCGACTCGCTTACCGCTGTCCTGTGCAGCCATCCAAAGTTACACGCAGGAAACATCAACAACTGATTGAAAAATGGAAGAAAACAAAGACATTAAAATAATACGCAAAGCGGCCACAGAGCTTAAACTCCCATTGTGGCGCGATGCCCTTGACGAGTATATAAGCCGCTTCGCCGCCGAATCATGGAGCGTGCAGCACCTCATGGCCATTATGATGCAGGACCAGCTTAAAATGCGTGCCGACAACCGCCGCCGCACTCTGATAAAGCGTGCGACTTTCCGCAACTCAAATATCTGGGCGACCTCATTGTCGACGAACTCCCCGATGACGCACGCACCGCTCTGCCACTGCTGCGGTCGCTCGACTTCGTCCGGCAAGGACGAAACCTCATCCTGTACGGCAATCCTGGAACAGGCAAAACGCACATTGCCACTGCTTTGGGTATCGAAGCCTGCACTCAGGGCATGACCGTAATGTTTACCTCCGTGCCACGGCTTATAACGCAGATCAAAGAGGCACGGCAGAACGCGCACTCCGTTCTCTTGAAAACAGGTTCATCAACTACGACTTGTGATATGCGACGAGTTCGGATACGTCTCCTGCGACAAAGAAGCCGGCGAATTGCTCTTCAACCATCTGTCTCTCAGAGCCGGAAAGAAATCAGTAATCATCACTACAAACCTGGCCTTCAACAGATGGAGCGAGATTATCGCCGACAAAGTCCTCGTGACAGCAATGGTAGACCGCCTGACCCACAAAGCCGTGCTCATAAACATGACCGGAGAATCCTTCAGAATGAAAGAAACCAAGAAAACACTCCAAAATCAACTATAATTGTATCTAATTTTTTTAAATTTGCATGTCCTATGAAACGGTGCACTTCTCAATTAGAATCTGGCGCACTTCTCGATTAAATTTTACAAATGTGGTTCTCACCGATGCGGAGCGTTGGAAAAGCATTGACCGACGCAAAGCCGAGACTATGTTCGGAAGCTGCAAGCACGTATTGTAAAGGCTCAAAGGAAGGCAGACATGGCAAAGTCAAGTCTTTGCAGTGGCTGTTGACCCACTCGTTCTACGGTCGTTATCTTGCCGTGGTTCGGGTTACTACTAACAAGGGTAAGAACACCGCAGGAGTTGACCGTGTAAGATGGTCAACCGATGCGGCCAAAGTCAAAGCGATTGACACACTGAAACGCCGTGGCTATCAGCCGATGCCATTGCGCCGTGTCGAAATCCCGAAAAAGAACGGAAAGAAACGTCCTTTGGGAATACCGACTATGAAAGACCGTGCGATGCAGGCATTGTATCTCATGGCTCTCGACCCGATTGCAGAAACCACTGGAGACCAGCACTCCTATGGATTCCGTAAATATCGCAGTTGTCAAGATGCCATTGCCCAGTGTCACAATGTGCTTTCAAGAGACGTGGCTCCCAAATGGGTTCTGGAGGGTGACATCAAAGGATGCTTCGACCACATTAGCCATAAATGGCTCCTCAACAATATTCCTATGGATAAGGAGGTGCTGAGAAAATGGCTGAAAAGTGGCTATGTGTTCAAGGGTGAACTCTTCCGACCGATGAGGGCACACCCCAAGGAGGTATAATTTCTCCGACACTTGCAAACATGACTCTTGACGGATTACAGTCTCTCGTGCAAAAAGCAGTGAAGCCATATTGGCAACCTATGCCTACCGCATACGGTGGTCGTAAATGGATTGAGCCGAAAATCAACCTTGTACGCTATGCGATGATTTCATTGTTACTGCCAAAGATAAGGAAACCATAGAAACGGTTATCCTACCCTTAATAAGGGAATTTATGGCAGAGCGAGGACTCATGCTGTCTGAGGAAAAGACCAAGATAACTCACATCAGTGAGGGTTTCGATTTCCTTGGCTTCAACATCCGCGAGTACAAATCGAATGGAAAACTTCTGACCAAACCATCAAAGAATGCGATGAAGAGTTTCTGCGACAAAGTACGCACCAAAATCAAGAGTAACAAGTCGGCTAAGGCTTCCTCCCTTATCAGAATGCTTAATCACATGATACCTGGATGGGCAAATTACTACCGATACGGAGCATCATCAAAAGCATTCTCGCGAGTGGATTTCGAGATTTACAAAACGCTTTGGCAATGGGCAAGACGCAGACATCCCAAGAAAGGAATGCATTGGATTAAAGACAAGTATTTCAAACAACTGCACGGACGGGATTGGTGTTTTGCCGCCACTACCAAGAACAAGAAGTCGGGCAAAGAATCGACCTTGCGATTGAAGCGGCTGGCAGACACTCCAATCCAAAAGTATGTGCGTGTCAGAACGAATGTCAATCCTTATGACCCTGTGGATGCTCCTTATTATGCAAGAAGAAAATCAAAGAACACGGAGAATCAACTTCGTGAAGTTGATGACCTCCTGCGCATGATTTGGATTCATCAAGGGATGCGCTGTCCTATCTGTGGAGAGATTATTGACGATGAACGTAGGTGGACTACCATTAAGGAAACCATCAACGGTAAACCGTTCAAGATTCTCATTCATAGCTCTTGCAAACCAAGGAAGTCTAACCCTAATAAGATTAGTAGGAAATGAGGCAGAACTATTCCTTCAGTAAGAATAGCAATGCGTTGCTTGAGCCGTGTGAGGGGAAACTCTCATGCACGGTTCTTAGAGGGGAAAGCCCCAGCAATGGGGCTGACCTACTCGACACCAAACTGGTGTATGCCATCGGCGCGGTGGTCGGACTTATCGGCGGCATCAAGGTTTACTCCAAGTGGTCGAGCGGCGACCCCGACACCAGCAAGACCGCCGCGTCGTGGTTCGGTGCTTGCATCTTCCTTATCGTTGCCGCCACCATTCTCCGTTCATTCTTCCTCTAATGTCCGAGTATCAGATAAATAAGGGTATCGGACGCTCGGTTGAGTACAAAGGATTGAAAGCCCAGTATCTGTTCATCTTCGCCGGCGGATTGCTTGCAATGTTCGTGGTGTTCGTCATCATGTATATCGTCGGAATATCGCAATGGTTCTGCATAGGCTTCGGTGTCATCGCCACATCAATCCTTGTCTGGCTCACATTTCATCTCAACGCCAAGTATGGCGAACATGGACTGATGAAACTGTCGGCGTCAAAGTATCATCCGCGATACATAATCAACCGTCTGCGCATAACCCGCTTAATTAAAGGAAGAAAATGAGGAATACACTTAAAGCAACGACCTCGAAAGCAAACTGCCGTTGTTGGCGGTTGAACACGGTTGCATCATCTCAAAGGACGCGGATATAACCGTGGCCTTTGAGGTGGGCCTCCCGGAACTGTTTACGGTCACAAGTCAGGAGTATGAGGCCATGCACGCCGCATGGTGCAAGGCGATAAAGGTGCTACCGCACTTCTCCGTGGTACATAAGCAGGACTGGTTTATGGCTGAGAACTATAAGCCGGAGTTACAAAAAGACGATTTGAGTTTTCTTGACCGCTCGTTTGAACGCCATTTCAATGAGCGTCCGTACTTGGCTCACAAGTGCTACCTGTTCCTGACAAAGACGACAAAGGAGCGTATGCGCCAGCAGAGCAATTTCTCAACCCTCTGCCGAGGACGTATCACTCCGAAGGAACTCAATCATGAGATGGTTGTTAAATTCATGGAGTCAGTTGAACAGTTCGAGCGCATAATCAACGACACCGGCTATATCAAGCTGCGCCGATTGTCCGACGATGAGATTGTCGGCACTGAAACGACCTCCGGCATAATCGAAAGGTATATGTCGCTATCTATGGGCGATGTCAACTGCCTTGAAGATATTGACCTGTCGGCAAAGGAGATGCGCATCGGCGACAAGATGCTATGTCTGCACACCCTTTCCGACACCGACGACCTGCCCGGCAAAGTCAGCACCGACAACCGATATGAGCGTCTGTCAACTGACCGCTCGGATTGTAGGTTGAGTTTTGCCTCTCCCGTCGGATTGCTTCTGCCGTGCAACCACATCTACAACCAGTATGTGCTGATTGACGACCACGATGAGAACCTTGCCCGTTTTGAGAAAACGGCACGCAACATGAACTCTCTGTCAAAGTACAGCCGTAGCAACGCTATCAACAAGGAGTGGATTGACCGCTATCTCAACGAGGCACATTCTTACAGTCTGACCTCGGTGCGCTGCCACTGCAACATCATGGCGTGGAGCGATGATGCCGAAGAACTGCGAAGGATCAAGAACGATGTCGGCGGACAGTTGGCGACAATGGGTTGTATGCCGAGGCACAACACTATCGACTGCCCGACACTGTTCTGGGCGGCGATGCCCGGCAACGAGGCTGATTTTCCAGCCGAGGAAAGTTTTTACACCTTTATTGAGCCTGCCGTGTGCTTCTTCACTGCCGAAACCAACTACCGCAGTAGCCTCTCTCCATTCGGCATAAAGATGGTTGACCGTCTTACGGGAAAGCCTGTCCACTTGGATATTTCCGATGAACCGATGAAGCGTGGCATAACTACCAACCGAAACAAGTTCATACTTGGCCCGTCGGGTAGCGGAAAGTCATTCTTCACTAACCACTTGGTGCGCCAATATTACGAGCAAGGAGCCCATGTGCTTCTGATTGACACCGGCAATTCATACGAAGGGCTGTGCAACCTGATCCACAACCGAACCCACGGCGAGGACGGCATATATTACACCTACACCGAGGAAAAACCGATTTCATTCAATCCGTTTTTCACTGATGACGGGGTGTTCGACGTGGAGAAAAAGGACAGCATCAAGACACTGCTACTGACGCTGTGGAAGTCGGAGGACGACCGCATAAGCAAAACCGAAAGCGGCGAACTTGGCTCGGCACTCTCCATGTTCCTTGACAAGATGAAAACTGACCGGAACATCGTTCCCTGCTTCAACTCCTTCTACGAGTTCATGCGCGATGATTACCGAGCGGAAATGGCGAACCGTCTTATCCCGATTTACAAACAAGATTTCGATATTGACAATTTCCTGACGACCCTACGCCAGTATTACCACGGCGGACGCTTTGACTTCCTGCTCAACTCAAAGGAGAACATTGACCTGCTAAACAAGAGGTTTGTTGTATTCGAGATTGACGCCGTGAAAGATAACAAGGAATTGTTCCCCATTGTGACAATCATCATAATGGAAGCCTTCATCAACAAGATGCGCCGCTTGAAAGGTGTCCGCAAGATGCTAATCTGCGAGGAAGCGTGGAAAGCGTTGTCAACGGCTAACATGGCTGAGTATATGCGCTATATGTTCAAGACCGTCCGTAAGTATTTCGGCGAGGCTGTGGTTGTGACACAGGAGGTTGACGACATAATTTCGTCGCCGATTGTCAAGGAAACAATCATCAACAACTCCGACTGCAAGATACTTCTCGACCAGCGCAAGTACATGAACCGCTTCGACCAGATACAGGAGTTGCTCGGCTTGACCGACAAAGAGAAAGCGCAGATACTCAGTATCAACATGGCGAATAACCCGAACCGACTTTACAAAGAGGTATGGATTGGACTTGGCGGAACACAATCAGCCGTGTATGCCACTGAGGTGTCGCCGGAGGAATATCTCTGCTACACCACCGAAGAAACGGAGAAAATTCATGTGCTCAACCGCGCCGCCCAACTTGGCGGTGATATTGAGATGGCTATCCGGCAATTAGCGTCTGAAAGACGCGACCATTAACAACCACAAATCAGATTATGTATGAAATTTTCAAGAGTCGCGGCAAATGTTGCGTCAGGGATTGTCATTGCCCTCGCGGGCCTCCTGATGATAGTTCTCAGACTACTGATATTTACCGCAAAACTAATCGTGGGCATGGCTCACAAAATCAGATAACTCACTAATCCAAAGTTATAGATGAAACAAATAAAAATTATAATTCCGCTTATCGCCCTATGCCTGTTCCTCGGAACCGGCAGGGCGAAAGCCCAATGGACGGTCATAGATCCGTCCAACATTGCCCAAAGCATAGTCAACTCGTCAAAGTCGCTGGTGCAGGAGTCAACCACCGCAAAAAATATGGTGTCGAATTTTCAGGAAACCGTGAAGATCTACCAGCAGGCGAAGAAATATTATGATGCACTGCAAGCGGTCAACAACCTCGTCCGCGATGCCCGCAAGGTGCAGCAGACAGTTCTGATGCTCGGCGACATATCCGGCTACTATGTGAACAACTACAAGAAGATGCTGACCGACCCGAACTACACATCGGCGGAACTGTCGGCAATAGCCTCCGGCTACACGAGGATACTCGAAGATGCAACCGGCGTGCTCAACGACCTCAAACAGGTCGTGAACATCACGACACTCTCCATGACCGACAAGGACAGAATGGATGTCGTAGATGATTGCTACAACGAGATGAAACGGCTTAAAAGCCTGACCGCCTATTATACAAACAAGAACATTTCGGTGTCCTATCTCCGTGCGAAGAAAAAGGCTGATACGCAGAGGGTAATCAACCTGTACGGCGACGGTTCTGAAAAATACTGGTGATGCCTATGTTTTGCTCCATTGATTTTTCAAACCTCCACACTATACTCCGGTCGCTCTACGATGAGATGATGCCTTTGTGCGAGGACATGACGGGAGTCGCACAGGGCATTGCCGGACTCGGCGCGTTGTTCTACGTTGCCTACCGTATCTGGCAGTCACTGGCAAGAGCCGAACCTATTGAGGTATTCCCGTTGCTCCGTCCTTTTGTGATAGGCTTCTGCATCATGTTCTTTCCGACGGTCGTGCTCGGCACAATCAACTCAGTGATGTCGCCGATAGTACAGGGCTCGGCAAGTATGCTTGAAGGGCAGACGCTCGATATGCAGAAATACCGCGAGGAAAAGGACAGGCTGGAATATGAACAGATGATGCGTGACCCGTCAACCGCCTACCTCGTCGATGATGCCGAGTTTGACAGGCAGATTGATGAACTGGGCATTACTGAGGTCGGCACAGCCGCCGGAATGTATATCGAGCGAGGAATGTACAAGATGAAGAAAGCGATTTCCAATTTCTTCCGTGAACTGTTGGAGATGCTCTTTCAGGCTGCCTCGCTGACGATAGACACGATAAGGACTTTCTTCCTGATTGTGCTGGCGATACTCGGTCCCATATCATTTGCGCTCTCCGTCTGGGATGGCTTTCAGAATACACTCGTCCAATGGATATGCCGATACATTCAGACATACCTGTGGCTACCGGTCGCCGACCTGTTCAGCACGATACTCGCCAAGATACAGGTGCTGATGCTCCAGAACGACATTTCTGAACTGACGAACAATCCCAATGCGGACTTAGATGGTTCAAACACTTGTTACATCGTCTTCATGATTATCGGCATAATCGGCTATTTCACAATACCTACGGTCGCCGGTTGGATCATTCAGGCAGGTGGCATGGGCAGTTACGGTCGCTCAATCAACAGCACCGCCATGACCGGAGGCAGAATAGGCGGAAGCATAGCCGGAGGTGTCGCCGGCAATATCGTCGGACGGGCAGGCAAATTGCTCAAATAGCCGCATATCCAAGTCTATGGACAACGACGGCCTGACAGTGCTGTCGCTTTTCGACGGCATGTCGTGCGGAGCGATCGCCCTGCGGGAAGCCGGAATAAAGGTCAAACAATATTTTGCGTCCGAGATTGACAAGGCTGCCATACGCCAGACCGCACACAATTTCCCCGACACCATACAACTGGGAAATGTAGTCAATATCTCGGCGGCGGATTTGCCCCGCATAGACCTTCTTATAGGCGGTTCTCCGTGTCAGGGGTTCAGTTTCGCCGGCAAGCAGATGAATTTCAAAGACCCGCGAAGCGTGCTATTCTTTGAATACGTCCGCATACTCAACGAGATCATGGCATATAACCCTGATGTGAAATTCCTTCTGGAAAATGTAAGGATGCGTGCCGAATATGAAAATGTCATAAGCAGCCATCTGGGATTGCAGCCTGTGGCGATAAATTCATCGCTTGTGTCCGCTCAGAACCGGCTCCGGCTTTACTGGACGAACATACTTACCTTGTCAACTCCACATCTCTTTGGAGAAACTGTACGGACGGCTGTTCCCCAGCCCGAAGACAAGGGTGTGTATCTGCGGGATATTCTCGATGATGAGGCTGATGCACGGTTTTTCCTTTCGAGGAAAGACATAGATAAGCTGGAAAGGCAGATAGCCTATGAATCAGAAAGTCAGGATTTCAGACCGGAAGAGAGTTTCATGGATCTGTTCCGCGATGATGATTTCTGCGAAACTTACGCAACGACGCCAGCCTCCTGTTTCTGTCCTGAGAACTGGATTTCCAGCCACACTATCCGTCCATCCCCTGACATAGAGCGGTTTCCGCTGTCCGCCGTACAAGGCAGCAAGGCAATAAGGGACTGCGCGTTGAAAACCGATTCCACCGTGATAATCTCCGGCGCCATCGTGTCGCCACAGTTTGGCGGAGGGTTCAGGCCCGTATTGTCAGGAAAGGCGCCTTGTCTGCTTGCCACGTCGAGCAACTCAGCGGCATGCCTGATTGTCAACGGCGACGACATAGTGCTGAGGCGGCTTACTCCAAAAGAGTGCTGCCGGCTTCAGACAATCCCGGACTGGTATGAATGGGTGTGCAGCGAACCGCAGATATATAAAATGCTCGGCAACGGCTGGACGGTGGATGTGATACGCCACATACTCCAATTCTTATAAAAACATTCACTAATTAAAATTATGGAATTTAAGTCATTAAAAAACATCGAAACATCCTTCAGGCAAATCCGACTGTTCGGTATAATCGTCATATCGCTCTGCGCTCTGGTCGCGGTAGCCTCGGTTATGATGTCCTTACGGTTTGCCGAAAAACAGAGGGAGAAAATCTATGTCCTTGACAACGGAAAGAGCCTGATGCTCGCCTTATCACAGGACATGGAACAGAACCGCCCAGCAGAGGCGCGTGAACACGTCCGACGCTTTCACGAACTGTTCTTCACGCTGTCGCCCGACAAGTCGGCGATTGAGCACAACATCAACCGCGCCATGTCACTGGCTGACAAAAGTGCCTACAACTATTACTCCGACTATGTGGAGAAAGGCTACTACAACCGCATAATCGCTGGTAATATATCTCAGGTGCTTCAGGTTGACAGCATAGTCTGCAATTTCAACGACTATCCCTACAATATAAGGACTTACGCCCGGCAGATGATTATCCGCCAGAGCAACGTGACGGAAAGGTCGCTTGTCACGGATTGCCGCCTTGTCAACACCGGCCGCTCGGACGACAATCCCAACGGCTTCATGATCGAGGGGCTGACGATACTCGAAAACAAAGATTTGATAACCACCAAACGTACTTTATCTCAATGAAACTAAAAATCAGAAACCTCGTGTCGCCCTTATATAATAAGGTATGGCACACACCGAAGGGGCGACTTGTCGCCAAAATCAGGAAGGCGTGCGATGACCTGCCCCGTAACCAGAGGCTGATGGTCGTGACAATACTCCTGTCGGCTTTCATACTCGCCGCTTTCTTCGTGTTCGGCAATGCCTGTTACAAGATGGGGGCGGGTCATGCCCGCCAATCCTTAGAGATTGAGCATATCGAGGCAATCCCCATACAGAAGGGACTGAGGACTATTTCCGATGAGAAACTCATGGACATTAAAATCAAGGCTTATGAGGAAATGACATCGGAAATAAATGTCGAACCATTAGACTCCGCTGCCCATGAAACTGATTGACGAACTCAGGAACCGGCTCACGCCCAAGACTCCGGCTGACCGGGAACGGGTAAAGAAGATTGCAGTCTATACCGTGTTGTGCCTGTCATGCCTCGTGTGCATCTGGCTGATATTCGCTCCAAGCGGAGATGATGAAGCGGTGGCAGGCAAAGCCAACACCGAACTACCCGACGGAACAACCGACGGTATTCCGGACAGTAAGATTGCCGCTTACCAGCAGGCTGCGCAGAATAAGGAGAAGGAAACCCGGCAGGCCCAGCTCGAAAGCATATCGGCAACGCTTGATACGGTTGCCACTCAGTCAACAACCGATATGCCGGACGCTATCCAGTCATCGGCTGACGCATACCAGCAGGCTCAGGCTTCATTACAAGACTTTTATATCTCGGAGCCGTCAGGCGAGGCACAGCAGGTTGCCGAGTTGCAGGAACGTATCGCAGAACTGGAAATGCAACAGGCGATGCCGGACTACAACCACAAATCTCCCGATGAGATGGAGTTGCTTGAGCGCTCCTATCAGCTTGCCGCCCAATATATGGGCAATGGCAACGGTGGCAATTACCAGCCTACACAGCCGCAGGAGGAAGAAAAAGGCAAACGCAATGTCCTGCCCGTTGCACAGGTCAGCCGCAATGTCGTTTCATCGCTCGGATCATCTTCCAACCGTGGGTTCAACACCTCGGTCGGAGTACAAAAGACATCAAGCAAGAACACCATTTCCGCAGTGGTCGCCAACGACCAAACTATCGCCAACGGTCAGCCCGTCAGACTGAGGCTTACTGAGCCGATGTGGGTCGGGAACAGACTTGTGCCACGCAATACAATCATAATGGGCGAAAGCCGATTGCAGGGCGAGAGGCTGGAGATTGAGATTTCATCGGTCGAGTCGGAAGGCTCCGTGTATGAGGTGGAGTTGCAGGTATTCGACTCCGACGGTCAGGAGGGTATCAACATACCCAACTCAATGGAGTCTGACGCACTGAAAGAGATTGGAGCAAACATGGGCAGCACTGTCGGCAGTTCAATCAACATCTCCACCAATGCGGGAGCGCAGATAGTGTCAGATGCGGGTCGTGGCATACTCAACGGCGTCAGCTCATATCTCACAAAGAAAGTCCGCGAGGTAAAAGTACACCTCAAAGCCGGCTATAAGGTCATGCTGCACCAGCCGGAACAAAACTAAATTCAAAACCACTAAAAATTTCCAAGTATAATGAAATTGAAAACATTTATTCTTTCAGCTGTAAAATTTAATCGAGAAGTGCGCCAGATTCTAATTGAGAAGTGCACCGTTTCATAGGACATGCAAATTTAAAAAATTAGATACAATTATAGTTGATTTTGGAGTGTTTTCTTGGTTTCTTTCATTCTGAAGGATTCTCCGGTCATGTTTATGAGCACGGCTTTGTGGGTCAGGCGGTCTACCATTGCTGTCACGAGGACTTTGTCGGCGATAATCTCGCTCCATCTGTTGAAGGCCAGGTTTGTAGTGATGATTACTGATTTCTTTCCGGCTCTGAGAGACAGATGGTTGAAGAGCAATTCGCCGGCTTCTTTGTCGCAGGAGACGTATCCGAACTCGTCGCATATCACAAGGTCGTAGTTGATGAACCTGTTTTCAAGAGAACGGAGTGCGCGTTCCTGCCGTGCCTCTTTGATCTGCGTTATAAGCCGTGGCACGGAGGTAAACATTACGGTCATGCCCTGAGTGCAGGCTTCGATACCCAAAGCAGTGGCAATGTGCGTTTTGCCTGTTCCAGGATTGCCGTACAGGATGAGGTTTCGTCCTTGCCGGACGAAGTCGAGCGACCGCAGCAGTGGCAGAGCGGTGCGTGCGTCATCGGGGAGTTCGTCGACAATGAGGTCGCCCAGATATTTGAGTTGCGGAAAGTCGGCACGCTTTATCAGAGTGCGGCGGCGGTTGTCGGCACGCATTTTAAGCTGGTCCTGCATCATAATGGCCATGAGGTGCTGCACGCTCCATGATTCGGCGGCGAAGCGGCTTATATACTCGTCAAGGGCATCGCGCCACAATGGGAGTTTAAGCTCTGTGGCCGCTTTGCGTATTATTTTAATGTCTTTGTTTTCTTCCATTTTTCAATCAGTTGTTGATGTTTCCTGCGTGTAACTTTGGATGGCTGCACAGGACAGCGGTAAGCGAGTCGAGTGTAGTCACCGCGTGCTCTTCGATTGAGGTTTTCTGTTGGCGGGGATGGATGTCAAGAGAGGATACGGAAGCAATGGCATCCGCATCATTTTCAGACACATCAGTTTTCAGCATGGAGTCAAGTTCCACTTTGAGATGGTCTGCGGTCATGTGTCTGACACCTTTGAGGCGCAGGCTGCGTGCAGCGGCGGTAATCCGGGACTGCATGATGCCGTTGTCGCGCGCATACATCATGAACCGGATAAACTCCCTTTGCCGGCCGGGACAGAAGTGGATCCGGTAGAGTTCGGCAAGTTCCGCCGGAACCTGACGCATGGCCGTAGAGTTGTCCAGAGCGCCCGGCTTGCGAAGAAAAGTGCCGAGATAGTGCTCCAGTTGCATGCTCCAGCCGCCCTTGCCCTCCAGTCTTACATGGTCTGCCACTCTGCGTCCTTGATGATATATGGCTATATGACCGGAGTATACGCGGGCCAGAACACTGCTTCCAACGAGTCCTTCGGGCACGGAATAATTGTTGTAGTCAACGTTTATCGTGCCGTAGCTGTCAGGGGTATGCTCCTCGGCCTCAAAGCAGCCCATCGGCTGCGGAGCCGGCTGCAGGCAGTACAAATCGGCGCGGATACGCTCCTGCTTCTGACTGTCGCTGATGCCGGTGATACCCGAAGTGGAGTTGATTTTAAGGAGAATACGGTCAAGCCAGTTCTGAGCCGCATCAAGAGTCTCGAACGACTGGCGGGACACGAACGCCGCATGGCGCACGATTTCCACCGAGCGCTCCACCGAGCCCTTCTCCCAACCCGAACGCGCATTGCAGAACCGTTCCTCGAATTTATAATACAGAGAAAGACGCTGCATGGCCTTTGTGGGGTACTTGACAGCCGGACGTCCCTGACGACCGGTGCGGATAGTGACGGCAACCTTCATGTTGTCGTACACCATGGTCTGCGGAACTCCCTGTATCTCTTCAAAGAAATTACGGTGGGCCTCCATCAGCGACAGCGTGTCCTGACGACGGAACAGCCATGCGCTGCGCCGGTTGGAATGCAGCAGTGTGAACACGGCCATCTGCACCATCTGACGGCGGCCGCCTATGACAAGAGGTATCTCTCCCCAGTCGAACTCGCACTCCTGCCCGGGATCATGCTCGCGCCTGACATAGACCTCCTTCTGCGGCCTGGTGCCCATGGTCGCACTGATGCGTCTGACATGATTGCACACACTCGGATAACTGAGCGTAAAGCCCCGCTCCAGAAGCATCGTGTGGATGCTGCGACACGTCCACTGAAGCTTGCGCATGCCTGTGGCCCGACGCACACGATTGTCTTCAAGACACTTGCGGATAATCCCCTTGATTTCATCCGTCACCACCGGACATGTCCGCACCGGTGTGTTGAACTTAGGCTCCGAACCTAAAAGTGTTGCAAACGCCTTCATGTCGCAGACACCGTCGGCGTCCAGACACACACGCTCATACTCCCACACGATCTTGTCTACCGTGTGGCGGCTGATGTGCATCTCTCCCGCAATCTGGCGCTTCGACTGACCCTTGACATGATAACGTGTCAGGACCTCGTTTCTTTCTACCATAGTTTTCATTTTGTGGGACCGAGTTGATATTACTATAATATAACTCAAAATCCCCGGTTAAAATTCTCCTTTGAACCGGTGCACTTCTCGGTTAGATTTCATGGCGCACTTCTCGATTAAATTTTACATTCTTTCAGCCATTGCTGTGATAGGCATGGCAACCCCGGCTTTTGCCAAAAACACCAAAGTTAACGTGTCTTCAACCGAAGACCAGACCACCGAAGTTGCCGAACACGACATGAATGTGTACGGTGCGAACTACACCGACGGCGACAAGTTTGACGGTCTAACCCGTAAAGTCGGCTTTGACCGAATGATACCCCCTCACGCACTGGAAGTCGCGTATGAAAAGACGACACACATCATCTTCCCCTCGGAGGTTGTCTATGTTGACCTCGGCAATGAGAACCTCGTCGCCGGACTTGCCGACGGTGCGAAAAATGTGCTGCGTGTCAAATCGGCTTTCAAGTCGTTCAAGACTGAAACAAACCTCTCGGTAATAACCGAAGATGGGTCATATTACAGCTTCAACGTGAAATTCGCCAAAGAGCCGCTGTTGCTCAACATCGAGATGACCGACTTTCTCCATGACGGCGAGGCAGTCAATCGTCCCAACAACGCACAGGAGATCTATCTGGAAAAACTCTGTCAGGAGTCGCCGATGCTCGTGAAGCTGATTATGAAATCTATCTACAAGCAGAACAAACGAGAAATCAAGCATATCGGCAGCAAGCGTTTCGGAGTGCAATTCCTTCTCAAATCAATCTACACCAATAATGGTTTGCTCTATTTCCACACCGAACTGAAGAATACATCAAACATCACTTTCGACATTGATTTTGTGTCGTTCAAGATTATGGATAAGAAAGTTATCAAGCGAACCGCCATGCAGGAGCAGGTGCTTGAACCGCTCCGTGCCCAGAACTATGTGACTGTCGTACACGGCAAATCCACTGAAAGAACCGTGTTTGCTCTGGAAAAATTCACAATCCCCGATGATAAGCAGCTCGTTATCGAGGTCGCCGAAAAGGAAGGTGGCCGCCATCAGTCTTTTGTCGTGGAGAACGATGATATTGTGAGAGCCAACGTAATTGACGAATTAAGCATACAGTAACCGATGAGAAAAGCGATAATGATTTTCGCTGCCATGCTTGCCCTTTTCACGGGGCAGGCAATGGCCCAGCGATGCCTCCCCGGAATGTCAGCCGTGGAAATAAAGGCGAATATGGTGGACGGTTTTTATACCGGCAACTCCCGCAACTGCGGCTATTCTTTCGGAGTATATTACTCCGTGTTCAAAGGCAACGCCAACACATGGACTTTCGGCGGCGAGTATCTCCAGACCTACAAGCCATACGGCGAAAAAGGGCGTATCCCTGTGGCGGAGTTCACTGGCGAGGTCGGCTACAACCTGCATCTGCTGAGCGACTACTCGCAAACCTTCCACCTCTATGGCGGCGTGTCGGCCATCGGCGGATATGAAACGGTAAACTGGGGTAAGTCGGTACTGTCCGACGGATCCACGCTCCATAACGGCGATGCCTTCATATATGGCGGCGCACTGACCATTCAGGCAGACTTTTACCTCTCCGATAAAATTGCCTTGACTGCCAACGTGAAAGAGCGTTTTGTGTTCGGCAACTCCACGGGCCATTTCCATACTCAGTATGGTGTCGGTGTCAAATTCATAATCGAATGAGCCTATGGGAATGACAGTGATTGACCTCGACATAAAAAATCTTCCTCTTGAAGAATTTATGAAGGCTATGGGATTTGAGCCGATAAACCGGAACAATAATCTTCTGACCTACGAGTCGCCATATTCGGCAAATGGCAATATCGTTGTGGATACCGATGCCAACGGTTGGTACGATAAGGCACAACCCGAAAAAATGTATGGCGGCATATATGACCTCGCCTATGAGATAATCGGAAGTGCCAATAAATCGGAACTAAACCTGTTCATCGCCTCGGAAATGAAAAAGGTTCGTGATGTGAAAATGTATCATGTCACGGCAAACGATCCGGGAAGAAAACAGGAACGACCGCAACGCAAACGTGGTATGCGCCTATGAACATCGACGCTATCAGACAAATCCCGTTGGTGGATTTTCTCAACCACCTCGGCTATCAGCCGACAGGACGCGACAGCAAAGGACTGTGGTTCTACTCTCCATACCGCAATGAGCGTAAGCCGTCGTTCCATGTCAACCCGCGTAAAAATCTATGGTTCGACTTCGGAAGCGGAGCAGGTGGCGACATATTCACTCTTGCCGGAGAACTGACAGGCGAAACTGACTTCATCAGACGGGCGGAGTTCATCGCTCAAAAGATGCAGTTGCCGGTCGAGAAGCCTTATAAACCCGTGCCATTCGTTGAGGAACCGACATTTGAGAATGTCGAAATATCACGTCTGGAGTCGCCGATACTGCTGAACTACCTCGCTGACCGTGGCATACCCCGTGACATCGCCCAACGATACTGCGTACAGGTTGACTACACGCTTCATGGCAAACGGTATTATGCCGTCGGCTTTGAGAACAATGCTCACGGATATGAATTGCGCAACCCGTTTTTCAAGGGAGCATATCCGCCGAAAAACATCACGCATATCGCCAACGGCAACCCACGGTGCAACGTGTTTGAAGGCTTCATAGACTTTCTTTCGGCGGAAAGACTTGGCTATAATGACGGTAACGACAGCGTGGTACTCAACTCCGTGTCAAATCTCAACAAGGCAATACCTTATCTGCAACACTATCCGCTTGTGCTATGCTATCTCGACAATGATGTTGCCGGACGTGCAGCACTCGCCAGACTACAACGTGAGTTTGGCGACAAGGTGGCGGATAAATCCTCACTCTATCCTCAACACAAGGATCTGAACGACTACCTTATGTCGCTCACTCCGAAAAAAGCAAAATCAACAAAATCAAAATTAAAACTCTGAAAAATTATGACTACAATTCTCAATAAGATTGGCGCGATGCGCCTTACTCCCGCCCGGTTCTTCGGGTTCTGGGCAACACTCTTTGCCCTCGTGTTCACTCTCTCGTCATGCACTGACGATCTCGATGTGCAACAGTCTTACCCCTTCACAGTGGAGGTAATGCCTTACGCTGAAAAGATAGTCAAGGGGCAGACCGTGGAGCTGCGCTTTGAGATCAAACCGGAAGGTAACTACACCAACACCCTCTACACAATCCGCTATTTCCAGTATGACGGCGAGGGAACGCTCAAACTCGTTGACGGTCCGGTGCTGGTTAACAACGACCGTGTTCTGCTCGAAAGCAAAACATTCCGACTGAACTACACTGCCAAATCTTCCGACGCACACAAATTCCTCGTGGTCGTAGAAGATTTATGTAATGGACAACATACGCCCTCTAATGTGGCGATGACATTTATGTTTAACAGTGCCTCCAACGATGAGTAAATCAGACATGTAAGTTTGCTGTTCACAACATTATTTTGGAGGCACTGGCAGAGATTCATCATAGGCTATCCAAGTAAGAGAGAAGATTTTCATCGGTTTTCCATGAGATTTTCTTCCCATTGGAACTATCGATAGCACAGGTCATGAGAGCTTTAGCTTTCATCTCCAAATTTACTTCAGCATAGATGTTCGTTGTGTTTATAGATACGTGTCCGAGCCAAGCACGGATCGTATTTATATCCACTCCTGCTTGCAGAAGATGTGTTGCGGTGGTATGCCGGATCGTATGTGGGCTAACTCTCTTGTCCCTTACGGAAGGGAACTGTAGTTCCAGTTTTTGAGCATACCGACTCACCATTTCGTATATTCCAAATCGGGTTATACGTTGGCCGTAGCGGTTTAAGAAGAGTGGTTCATCTGGCTTTCTGTCATTGATTATTGTCTTAAGGATTGCACAGACATTGTCCCAAAGGGGCATCTGCGAGTCTTGTTTCCTTTCCCAACAATGGTTACCAAGGGGATTGTTGATTCACTTTTGCTTTTGGCAAGCGTCACGGATGATACGTTCAGGTCGGATGCTTCTTCGGCTCTCGCTCCTGTATTGTATAGGAAGATCAAAAGAGCGTAGTCGCGTCTGCCCTGAGCGGATCTCTGGTCGGGCAGAGATAGCAAAGCATCCATCTCAGACTTTTCAAGATACGTTATCATTCTCTTAGGGGCTTTCTTCTTAGGGATATTGCGTATGTTTCGGCTCCATTCCATATGCTCCGGAGAGTTCATGGATACATACTTTGCGAAGGCCTGTAATGCGGCAAGTCTTTGGTTTCGAGTAGCCACTGAGACGTTACGGGTTTCCTGCTGATTGTCAAGAAAGTCTGACACGACATTGATTGTCAGTTCCTGAAGGTGGAGCTTGTCTGGATTTTTATTACAGACATCTCGAAGGTAGCCAACAAGAAGTCTGAAGGTATCGCGGTAGCTACGTACCGTATTACGCGACAGATTCTTGGCAGCCAGCATATAGTCGGTGAGATAACGCCGCACCCAATAACTGAGATATATGGTTTTTTCATTCATGTTGATTTGTTTTGGGGTTTGCATATTCAAAGAATAGATTGGCCGCATCTGAGAGCAGTCCGGTAGTCATGTTAAGATACACAGTTGTGTAACTCACTTGTTTATGGCCCAGATAGGTAGATAACACAGGCAAAAGAGTCTGAACATCCTTACCATCTTGGTACCACTTTCTTAATCGGTTCACAGCGAACGTATGGCGCAGATCGTGGATACGTGGCTGATACTTGTGTTGTCGTTTCGGCTGATTCCTGTTCTATACGTATCTTTTTGAAGATGCCGTTATGCAGTTCAGTCTCATTGACGAGCCGTTACACATAATCCATAGAGATGTGTCTTCATCAGAGATCTTGCAGTTGTCCTTTCTCCATGAAAAGAACTTTTCAATCAGTTTCTTTACTTCCTCGTTGAAAGTGACAGTTCTTGACGTGTAAAATTTGGATTCATGGATTGTGATACAACAGTTGCCAGATCCACATCTTCATGCGAAGGCTCATGGTCTCTGAGATTCTTAACCCAGCACATATGTCAACTGAAGGATTGCTTTGACGCATTCAGGATATGTGAGAGAAGGCCGTTTCTGATATGTCATGCAGCTGAGAACAACTTCTTGAGCTCGATATCTGAGTAAATATACGGTGTTATTCGCTGCGGTTTTCTTAGGCTTATCCATAGTCAAGGGTATTTTTGATACATACCCTCGTGACATGCACACCGGAAGAAGCCAGACAGAGCAGCGTGACGCGTAAACCACTTTCGAGTAATCTCGTTGCCTCCTGATTGCAAAAAATCTGATGTGATGGATGCGGTTATCTCTAACAGATTCATATCTTTCCCCAGATAATTGCAGAACTGTTTCAGAAGATTCGCATTGGTTTTGAACGACTCTCCCAATGAACGTCTATACTCGACATATTTGTCAATGGCACTATTGAGCATCATAACTCAAGCACCTCCTTCCAGTCCATATCCGACACTTCCCTTAGTCTGGAGAAATTGACCTTGGCGTAGATGGCGGTAGTATCGATTTTCACATGTCCGAGCACATCTGCGACTTCTTTAAGAGAGTGTCCTTCATTGACCAGTCTCGTTGCGCAACTGTGTCGGTAACTGTGAGGACCATGATGCCTTATGTTGAGTTGCCTGCCTTCCAGAGATCTACTTGCCACTTGGTAAACTGTTGATGTACATATGCCGTGGAATGGAGCTCGGGTAGTAAGGAACACAAACTCCTGCTTCGGATACTTTGGACGAGCTTCAAGGATATATCTCAGAAGTGGCTGTGCAACCTCATCTATCAGAGGCATTATCTGCGGTCTGCATCCTTTTGCCCTACGCAGATGAATGACGCTATTCCGCCAGTCAATGTCCTTGAGTTTCAGTTCAGTGATTTCACTGGATCTCAAGCCATACATTGCCAAAAGCGATAAAATTGCATGATTCCTTATGCCCTGAATCGTCGGATTTCGCGTAGATTCAGTCAAGATAACTTTCACGTCATCCCAATGAAGATATGACGGAAGTTGCTCCATCGTGTACAGCCGAGGGGCGGAAAGTGTTTTCCACAAATCGTCTTTCACCCATTGTCTATCAGCCGCATATCTGAAGAAGCAACGTAGTACGGATACAAGCCCTGCAATAGTGCGTCGATTACACCCATTGTAATGACGTTCTTTGAGATAACTGTCAATGTCTGTAGATTGAACATCGGCAAGCAATAAGCTTGAGCCCTGAAGGTAATTCATCAGATTACGAAGTATACTCAGACGGCTTCTATGAGTCTGGACAGAATATCCTTTGGATTCAACAAGCCAGTTGAGATATGACATGATCTTGTCTTTTTCGGGAAAATCATGTTCCTCCGGCTGGGCAAGTAGTCCCATATGTGAAAGCCAATTAGTTGTGACATGAATGAACGTCCGATAACTATTATCGGTACCGGATTTCTTTCGTTTGCTTGGATCCTCAACATCTCGCCATATAGCTGCCGCGTTTTGTATTTCACTCATGGTTACAAGAGAAGTAGATGGTAAATCAAGCAACTCTATGGCTGTCAGTTGATATTGTGCGATTCGTCTCAAAGTCACTGAAGGAACCCCCTGTTGTTCTTGAGCTTCCAGATATACGAGCCGTTCCATATACATCGGTGAGACAAGGTGTCGAACTCGAAAGTATCCTCTTGGAAAAATCTTGCTGATTATATTATCCTCAGGATAATAGCGGTGATCCAGTCTTCCCAAATATGTCAACCATCTCTTGGACGCACCAAGAAAGCGACAATGGAAATTAACCTCCACGCGCATATCACACCGTTGTTGACGTGTCATCGAATCCCATTCAGATGTCTTTTGGACGATATATTCCAATGGAATCTCGAATGTGTCACTTTCTCTAAGGGCAAGAAGTTCATCAATTGCGATTAGCAGACCAGCCAATCCTCGCAAATGTCGAATGCCCATTCCATCTGCGTGTAGTTTGTGCAGATATGCTTGTCTTTGCTCAGAGAATGAGGCTTGCTCATGTCTTTGCAAATCCAAGAAGTTTGTGAATAGTAAATTAAACATATTGTAGAATTAAAAAATGT
>PDYJ01003139.1_pt1 | contig 23932 bp, 28 predicted proteins | sample 1430841 | NCBI WGS metagenome assembly PDYJ01 (sample SAMN07237672, study PRJNA390542) | Gut metagenome, whole genome shotgun sequencing project. | isolation source: fecal pellets | host: Mus musculus | place: USA: New York, NY | collected 2016-10 | reverse complement strand
AAGGTTGAACGAATAAATAAAACGAAATGAAAACAGGAGTAATACTGGCCCGGTTCCAGCCAATACATAATGGACACCTCCAGCTTATTCAAAAGGCTGTAGAAGAGAATGACAAGGTTCTCGTAATCATCGGATCTATTGACAAGCTTAATGCTCGTAACCCGATACCGTGGACCATTCGCAAAGAGATGGTTGAAGAAGCCATCGGTGATACATTCCTTGTACAAGGACACAAGGAATGTATCACAGTAGTGGAGTTGCCGGATTTATCCGATGAATCTGACAACAGCCATGACTGGGGATTCTATCTCTATTCGTACATTGTTTCCCAGACCCATGAGCCGAATTTCACCATCTACTACTCAGACGGCTTCGAGATTATCACGTCATGGTTCCCCGGATTCCTTCTGAGGAACAACGTATCGCTGTCGCTGCTCGCCCGCAACACATGTGAGGATGAATCTCAGCAACTGAAGTGCGTGAGTTGATTCTCAATGGCCGACTTCCTGAAAATGGTGTTGTGCCGGAGAGCGTTTACAAAAGACGCGAGACCATCAAAGCATTTCTCAACGTATTCAAAAAATGAAAGCAAGAGTGAAATCAACTGGAGAGATAGTCAATATATGTTTCTCTCCTGCTATTTGCATAGAATCCGGACATTCAAGGTCATGGTTTCCACAAGAGTTGGAATATATGAATGATAATGCCAGATACAAAGTCAAGACGTGCAAACAAACTTGTGGCGCTTGTCCAAGTCAATGGGATATTTTCACTGATGATGACAGGTACATTTATGCGAGATACAGATGGGGTTGGCTATCCTTAACTCTGAATTGTGGCGAAAATAATAGCCAAGTCATATTCGCTCAGGCGATTGGCGATGAACTTGATGGCTGTATGGATTTAGGAGAGCTGATCGCCATCACCAGCCCATTGTTAGACTGGTCGGGTGATGTAATCTATAACTAAGAGTCCGGCCATGAGCAAACGAATAACAATCACTGTTGACGATGACATCCCAGATGTCGATGCGTTGGAATGTGTTTTATACGCTGTAAAGCATGGACGCATTTCCAAGGATTCTAAAGGTAACAAATACTATTGCTGGGGTATTCTATTTCCAGATCCCAGTGATAGTTTAGGCCCTGATAAATACGTCTTGTGGACTAATCGAACCAGTAAGGAGCCCAACTCCAGTTTCCGAATCACTCATCCTCCGAAAACCGATGAAAGCCTCTGAATGTAAATGCTGCGTATGTGGTAAACCAGCAGTGGCTTTTTGGCCATTGATTGATCCGGATATTCCTGAACATCCATATTGTCGTAGGTGTCTGGATAAAGCGAAGATTGAAGTGCTGATTAAATCTTTTGCTTTTAGTGAGAAACAGGCGAAAGCTTTTGTAAAAATGAATAACATAATGAACGATAAAAATGAATAAACAACGACGAAAAGACTTGCTTGATGTAGCCGAGTCTCTGCAAGAAGCGCTGGATCGGCTATCAGAAGTTCGAGATGAAGAACAAGAGGCTTTCGACAATATGCCTGAAAGCCTTCAGTACGGCTCTCGTGGAGGCGCTATGCAAGAAGCCATTGATACAATGGATGAATGGGAAAGCGAAATTGATGAAATCAAAAGTAGAATCGAGGAATTTGCAGGCGATTAGCCCAATATATGCTCGTTAAATCCTGAAAATTTCGTATCTTTGCAGCGGCTAACAAGCCAAGACATAGGAAAATAGAAAGGTGCCTCATACCTTGTGAAATCGCCAAAATAATCACGTAAACACGAGGCACGGTGACAGCTCATATAATGTGGGCTGCCTAACCGTGCGTGTTTACAGGTATTTGGCGATACCTACAAGGAAAGCATGGGGAAGGCAGTCCACTTTTCTTGTGTACATCAACCACCTCCGGTCGAGTGCCTACGGAGTAATCGAGAAGATGAATATAGAATCACTTACCGAATCGCAAAGAAGGCAAAGGCTCATATTATTTATTGTGTGCGTCCTTGCTATATTATGTGGATTCGTTTGTTTACAATATACAGCTGCACATTTTATTCAGATTAAGGGCTTTGCTTTAGTAGCTTTTGATATATTTGCCATTATTGCTTTGGTTGCATTTGGTACTATTGGTTGGATCTACACTGCAATGCCTGTACATATCTATAACAAACTGCGAAAAAAGAAACGGGCTGGAGTTAAAGATTGGGTTCTCAATCGGGATAAGGATGTAATGCTACAAGAATCCAAATTAACACGAGGTTATGCTCTTTTAGGTTTGCTTATAGCTTCGTTTTGGGCCGTTGCTTGTATCATAGCGCAAAATGACGTGGGTCTTGCGTTATTCTTTGCCCTTATATCATTGTTATCTGGCACACAATTACAAGGTCGTCTTCCAGCTTACTGCGTGTATGTTGTAAGTTTGCCTATCATCCTTATGTTCTTAGGAAGCTGGTGCCATTTTGATAGCTTGTTACCAGTTGGAATAGGGCTATTCTTCGTCAATATTGTGGCAATTATCATCTATCATATCTTTATAAGCAAGTACCTATGAATATAGATCAAAAGATGTTCCGGATGATGATGCTGGGACAAACCCTCCGTAAAGTATCAATTGAGGGGAATGAAACAACTAATAACGTTTCAGCACTCATATCTCAACGGTTAGCTAATGTTCCTCGTCACGCTAAAAGATATGCAACCAATTTATATTCTGAGGGAGAGGTGCTTTCAGAAATGCCAGAGATAACAATAGTTGCCGGTGGTACTGGAGCTGGCAAATCATTGTTGGTTGAAGCACTGATGTCAAATCTCCAATATAGGAATCACCAATACTATTCATTCCTCGAATATATACGCCCAATAGTCGGTGATAGTGAGAATGGCTTCATACCAAATGAAAATAATTTGATGGTTGAAACTATTCTGACATCTAATGACCAAAGAGATTATATCGTAGATTTGCGCAATGGCGGTTGTAAGATCAGTATGTTTTTTATAGGTACTGATTCTCCATTGGTAAACATCAATCGAATTGCCAAACGAGTTATCTTAAAAGGAAAGGACTGCGAGACAGACAAAATCTTCAGCCGATATTTCAAGTCATTGTCGGGTTGTTTAGCTCTGATGCCGTTTATCCACGATTTGTATATCATAAATAATTCTTCAGACAGTGAACCGCCTCAAATGGTCTATCGCTTTCAAGATGGGGCGTTAGTTGAGGAATTTATGGAAAACGCTCCAACTTGGGCTCGGCTATTTTTAAGTAAAACTTAATAATAGATGAAACAACTCCAAGATAAAGAACTCGAAAAATTATCTACCATCTCCGGAGTACCGGTAGCAGATCTTCAGAATCTACATGCTCTGGGGGTTTTGAATCCCCGAACTGTTATCGCCTGTTTGATTAAATACGACTATAAGCGTATTAGATCTTACAGACGATATTCTGTTCGTCAAATAACCGCAGCCATAATGCAAGAGTATCAAGTTTCTAAAAACACAGTCCAAAATGCCATATATGAAAAAAAGAAAAAAGAGTTTTTCTGTCCTCAATGTGGTCGATTGGTAAAGAAAGCAGAACTCAGGCGTAATGATGGTTTGTGTGATCAATGTACTATCAACTCAATTCAATTATAGCCTATGAGACAAGACATTGTGAACGCCCTGGATTACTTCAGGCGCAAAACATTTGCCACAGCGGTCTTTATTCGTATTCAAGAAGGGTTTGCATACTCAATTGAAGTGGAATCAAAAGTTCGCTACGATTTCATACCCATATTTGAACTGGACGAGTTTATTGAACGGTTAGGGGTATGTCACCAAATCCAAATCATATCTCAGTGTGATAAATGGGGCAATTATGTGTTACCAGATGTCGAATTGCTGGAATTTGAAAAAGAAATTGACTATTAAAATGAAAATTTTTCGCTCTGTTAATTATTGTTTATAGGCATTTTGTAAATGCCTGAATAGATGATATAACCGAGTAAATTCCAAAATTTCGATAGCCTGTAAAACCGCTTAATATCAAATAGTTACGATATAAACAATTACCAAAAATATTTGTTTTGAATAGCTATATTTGGTAATTTTGTAACGTCGGCGAGACAATTCGTCGGCGATTTTTAATATAGTAACCTCTCACAACCACATAGAATGGAAGCCACAACAGAACAAGTGAAGAAGACTTATCCTGAGGGAACGGTCTTCACTATGCTGAAATTTGAGCTGTCTGAGAAGGATCATTCATCCTATATCGGATATGTCTCTCAAAACACTAAAACCGGTAAGGTAAATGGGGTCCGCGTTGATTCTCATTATCCCAAGCGTGTATGTATCGTTGATGCTAAAATCAACTATCTTATCATACCCGGAGTGCTGTATCGTGTAACACTAATCCCTATGAAATCCAAACAGGGGTATATCGTTATCGAAGCTGAGCCCTATCAGTTCAAGGCAACAATCAAGACTAACTACATTCCCAAGACCTTATATCAGGTCGAGGTCTGCTTTGGTCAAAGAAAAATTGTCTTCGACCCTCTGGATGGACGGAAATCTTGCCGCAATTCTATAAAAGGAGTTGCTGAGCAACTGTCTAAACGATTCGACATAATGGACCTTCAGTCAGTTATCGCCGAATTTGAAATCCAAGCAAATAATCTCATCAATAACTTCATAAAAGATGGATGCTATAAAAGAGTCCGGCAAGCCAAAGCGATTGCCAAAGCCGAAGCTGCCTCGTAAGAGGAAAAAGGCAGCAATCAAAGCTCAGGGACGAAAATGGTATTATGATACCATTAAGCTATGGCTGGCGTCAAAAGACGAGCCCTGGTTTAATGAACCCAGATGCAAATTCTGGCGTAATGATTCAATTCGCACAGATTTTGTTCAATTCCCTGATGGTTCAGTCTATCCTCAGTTTGTTCCTACTCGGTATTGGTAAATATGAGTAAAAGACCTATTGTCGGAATAGCCACTGATGCAGCTCATTCAACAAAACGAGAAATCACAGAATTTCAAGGAATTGATCTTGCAACTGGTGAACGTATCTTCTACCAGAATCTGGGCAACCAAACCGTGAACATTGGTGAATTTTTGGCCGTCGTAGAAGCTGCCAAATACATCATTGAAAACGATTTTAAGCCTCGTGTCATTTATACTGACAGTATGACGGCAATATCGTGGTTCAACAACAAACGAACCGCATCTAAAAAGAAGAATAAAGCCCTCCAGAAAGCCGAAATATTCTTAAAGATGTTTGCTGTCGATTTAGAAGACATTGAGGTTCTTCACTGGGATAACAAAGGCTGGGGTGAAACTCCGGCAGATTTTGGCAACAAATAATTATCACATAATATGAAAAAGCATTGGAAAGACATTGTTTTCTTTGCCTGTGTAGCATTAGTGGCAATCATGTTAGCTTGTGCAATCACGGGGTGTCAAGAATACAAGCAAGAGCATTTCAAAACTCGTATTTACGAGTTGGTTAATAAAACTACAGAAGTTCGTACACATCGTTACCTGATGATGGAAAACGCAGTAGAAACAGACCATATTCTTGTATGGAAAAGCGAAACTGGTCGTACATTCTCCTGCGAAGTCGGACGAAATAGTTTCTACCATTATGAAATCGGGAAACGATACCGGTTCAAAATTGATGACCGGAGATCCGAGCAATTCCAGATTGAAATGGCTTGTCGATAAATTTTTTTCAAATATGTCAAACCAAACAGCTCCTAAAAAGACTATTCTCTTATGTAGCTTCTGAAGGAGCTGTGAACATTGCGGGATAGAGCAGTGGTAGCTTGCCGGGCTCATTACCCGGAGGTCGTAGGTTCGAGTCCTACTCCCGCAACAACTAATTCATAAATCATGGAAGCAATATTTAACACCCGCCGTGACTCAGTAGTAAAGTCACTCCAAGCAAATCAGTCGGAAATAGCATTACTCAATGCCGACATCAATTCGCAAATTGCGGTTCACAAGGCAGAAATCGCCAAACTGAAGCTCCGCAAAAAGGAACTCAAACAAACTAAAGTTAGCGGCGGTTGGCTGTTGTCTCTCCTGATTCGCTGGCTGAAATAATTCCAGTGAATTATAAAGCGAACATTGACATGAAGATTATATCAGAAATAGCATCATTCCTTTCAAGGGCTTTTGTGCCATCAATCTCTTCGGAGTAATATTTGCGCGACATGAAGCCTACTTGTCTGAAACGGTGCTAAACCACGAAAGAATCCACACCGCTCAGATGAAAGAGCTTGGGTATGTATTATTCTACGTCATTTACCTCATTGAATGGCTTGTAAGGCTATTACTTCCAGGCAACGCCTATCGCAATATCTCATTTGAACGTGAGGCGTACAACAACCAGCGTAATTCATTCTATCTGGAACGTCGGAAGTCGTTTTGCAATGTGGAGAAAATAATAAAATGGGGTCATAGCTCAATGGTAGAGCATCTGCTTTGCAAGCAGAAGGTTTCGGGTTCGAGTCCCTATGGCTCCACTTTAAGTTCTCATAGCTCAGTTGGTTAGAGCAACGGATTTTTAATCCGTGGGGCGAAAGTTCGAGTCTTTCTGGGAACACCATAGCCCTTGTGCGCACATATCCAGCGGTATGACAGAGTTCTAATTGTTGGAATGATCGAGGATCGAAAAGAGCCGGGCACCTCAATACCAGAGACAACTGGTGAGGTCTCAAAGCCGCCGGTCTGAATCGTTAGTCAGCGGATGTTGTTCCGAGTCAGTCAATCATCGGAGCCTGGGGTAAGTGTAAACGGCTTATTCCGTATGCCTCTTTAGCTCAGTTGGTAGAGCAATCGCCTTGTAAGCGATGGGTCGGCGGTTCGAGTCCGTCAAGTGGCTCAGGCATTTAGTTTATTTTGTGGTTTTAAGGTAATTAGTTTGTTTTTTAGGTTTGGTTAAAAGGCGTTGTGAAACGCTTTTCAGGTGGAATCCACACAGGATGTAGCCCAGTTGGTTAGAGCATCACACTGATAATGTGAAGGTCGGTGGTTCGAGTCCATCCATCCTGACAATAAGGAAGCATAGCCAAGCGGCAACGGCGCCAGACTGTAAATCTGGTCTCTTCAGAGTTCGTAGGTTCGAGTCCTTCTGCTTCCACAATATGGCTCTGTAGCTCAGTAGGTAGAGCAGATGGCTGTTAACCATCAGGTCGCGGGTTCGAGCCCCGCCGGTGCCTCAAAAATGTCCCTGTCGTCTAACGGTTAGGACGCGAGATTTTCATTCTCGAAATCCGGGTTCGATTCCGGTGGGGGTACTATTAGGACTGGTAGCTCAGGGGTAGAGCGTCGGCCTGAAGAGCCGAGCGTCGGTGGTTCAAATCCATCCCAGTCCACTGTGTTAGTAGCTTATAGGTAAAGCGTCTGACTGTGGATCAGGAGAAGAGGGTTCGAGTCCCCTAACACCCTATATGGACTCGTAGCTCAGTCGGTTAGAGCAGTGGCCTCATAAGCCGAAGGTCACAAGTTCGATTCTTGTCCGGTCCACAAACATATAACAAATACGATCATGGCAAACATTCAGAAAAACCGCATCATACAGGATTTCCTTTCTTTGGAATCCTTTCTCTCATCTTTATCACCCTTAAACTGTGCAACATCATTACATGGTCTTGGTGGTGGGTACTTGCCCCGCTTTGGGGGCCATTCGTTATCGGACTTGGTATTGTAATAGTCTGTCTGGTTCTTCTCGGAATCGTCAAATGCTTTTCCCGAAAGTAACCATATAAACGTAGGTGTAGTTCAGCTGGCAGAACACTGGTCTCCAAAACCGGAAGTCGGAGGTTCAAGTCCTTCCACCTATGCAATCGGCCCCGTGGTGTAATGGTAGCACATCAGGTTTTGGTCCTGAGTGTCCGGGTTCGAGTCCTGGCGGGGCTACAAATAAACTAATCAAATATGAAACTTAAAAACAAAGTTGCCAGCCTGGCTACGGGTCGTTTCAGATAAAATTGATCCACCAAAGAAAAAGCCGCTTCTTCCTTTTGACGATCCCACATTTGGTTTGCCAATCACTCAGACTATCCGTCCAGTTGAGAGGATTGCTTGTCAACACATGTTGCGTGAACGAGATTATGCTTTTGTTCCTGTAGAAGAATACCCTCAAATTGAAGCCGACGTATATCAAAGAATTGCAAAAGATATAGGTACACATCTTCTTCAATGTGGGTTCATTAAGGTGACAAAACAGAATGATCACTGTGGAAGTATCATCTTTAATGCTGAGCTGGAAGCAGTTAAACCTTTCAGATAAATCAACCATATCAATATAAACATGAAACAGTACATTGGAACTAAAACCATTCAGGCTTGTCCTATGACCAGCCTGAAAGCAGAAGAAATGCTGGAACGTAAGCTTTCAGACGTTGAAGAAGACGGCTATCTGGTAAAAATATGAGGATGGCTATCTATCATGGTCTCCTAAAGAAGTCTTTGAAAAGACTTACAAGATTGCTGAAACCCCAGAAGACCGAATTATAATTGAACATTCCGATTTGAATGACAACCTAAATCGCCTCACTCAATTCACCAAGTCGGAAAGCTTCAACCATCTGCCGAAATCCACACAAGCCATGTTGCTGGCCAAATGGATATAATGAGTTCGTATATCCACATTCTTGCTCATCGTTTATGGTGATATGAAACGAGCAGCAGATGGTGCAGAGCTATGTGGGTATAATGGCATGAACATTTAGCGAAACGCTCATTCTCATTAAGCATGGCTTCTGTGTTCGTCGTCGTGGTTGGAACGGTTCTGGGTTGTTTGTGTTCCGGCAGAAGCCCGCTGTTGTTCCGGCAGATGTTATACCCAAATGACATCACTCTATGACGAAGCAAAGAATCAGATCCTTGCGACCCAAGATCACATCGACTATACAGCTCAGATGCTGATCTTCAACACAGGCACCGGTCGAGCCGATTCTTGGGTACCGTCGAGTGCTGATTTGTTTGCCGATGACTGGGATTTAGTAATCTGATATGGGCGACAAAGAACCAGAATCTCTTCAGTTTTGCGAATTATTCGTGAATGGCAGACCATTGGGTCGCGCCACACAAATGAAGATAAATTACCGAGGGGCCAATCTGGATCTATTCTCAGTTCTATAAACCAATTGAATTAAGAGCAACTGTGAAAATGGACCCTGAAACATCCGACAACCTTCGCAAAATGATGGAAGATGCAATCCCTTCAGAACTCTATAATTTGCTCCAAAAGGTAAACAAGATTGCTGAGCAGTACCGTCAAGAGAAATGGAAGGGCCGCAGACACCGTAGAGAGTTGCAGCGACAAATGATATAAACTTTACAAGCGGTTTGACCACTATTGTAAAATATACGGGGTAACATATTCAGTTGCCCATTAAAATTCTTGCAATGAAAAAGTTCTTCAAAAAGTATTTCGGCTGGCTGATTTGAAAGCAATCGTCCTAAGCATCTCATAGCTGGATTTGTCATAGGCGGCTTCTTGGGTTTTTGTCCCGGTAATCGTAGCAGCCTTGACCGCCGAGTTCAAAGACTGGGCGTGGAATGGTTCTAAAGGCTATCCTATTTTCGGCTGGAAGGCCAAATATGGGTTTGACTGGCTTGATGTACTCGCTACGTTAATCGGAGGCGCTATCATCTGTAGCATAAGTTGCTTCAGCCCGGATTTCCGATTCCTTACAGGCGTTTTTCTAACATCCATTGTTCTACTTTTCATAACCCTACCGGAACTAAAACTCCAGTAGGGTTTATTTTGTTGACCTATATATTCTCCGTGTTGACTTTCAATGACTTAGAAAGTGAAACCAGTTAAATAGCTAAAAATAATGATATTCTGACTTTGTAGTTTCACTTATGTTTTCTAACTTTGTAGCCTAAACCGCGTTATTTGACACTTCGGATCGCCAAATGTTGACCTAAATGTTGACAAACGGTAGTCTTCAAGGAGTTACCATTCTGAAAGACAAAATTTTAGAAGATAATACGGGTGTGGCTTGTCACCCCGACAAAAGCAAGAGGAAACAGGTTTAGCTCAATGAGTTAAACCTGTTTTTCTTTAAACAGCCGGGACAAAAACGGGACACGCCGTCTCCGGCGCCCGGATCACAGTAACGACATTTTCGGTCTGGAAATGTCAAAAAAAATGTGCCAAAAAAATTCTTCCACACCTAAGATTTCAGGCGAACAGCCACAGTTTACAACCAGAAGCGGAGTCTGCGCCGCCATACTATATGACCTCCCGACATACAAGGAAAACAAAGTCGGAGGATATATAGAATTCTATGCTTACGATCCAGAGCAAGGCAAAATGCGTCGCAAAAGGATTAAGCTCAATCGCATTAAGGGCTTAACCAATCGCAGAACATATGCTCGCCAAGTAATTAAACGACTTGCGGATCAGCTTAACAAAGGCTGGAATCCTTGGATTGCCAAGGACACATCCGATCTTATGACATTTGAAGATGCTGCAAGCAGATATGAAATCCATATCGAGAAGATGCTCTCAAATGGGTACTTCCGCAAAGAGACGTATGACGGCTACAAATCATATTTAAAGTATCATTGACACCGTGTAGTTTGGCTCTGAATGCCTTTATTTTAGAGTTGATGGACTCGGCGGAAGCGTTTGTAGACCGGTTGTAAAAGAAGTTATTACTGTCCGCTAAACTTTTTTTGAGCGATTGAAAAATTAGGGCTGACACCTATTGCAGGAGTCAGCCCTAAATGGTTATTTTGGTGTCGCCAAACAATCCATGAATAACCATGAGTAAAAGTAGTAATTTCTTCGGACAGCCGATATATGGACAGCTGATAAAATCACTCAATCGTGAAAAAATTGTTGAATTCAGCCGAAAACACGGCGGAGAGAAGTATGTAAAGAGCTTTGACGGCTATACGCATCTGCTTACGATGCTCTATGCCGTGATCCAGCGCTTCGACTCATTGCGTGAGATAGAGACATCTATGACAGCGGAGGTTCGCAAACTGCACCATGTCGGAATTGATACTGTACCAAAGCGCAGCACCCTGTCGGATGCAAATGCCCGACGGTCAGAGAAGTTCTTTGAGGATGTCTATCGCGACCTGTATGCAGCCAACAAAGACATTCTTTCATCGGACAGCAGACGCAACGGCACGGAAGAGTGGATAAAGCAGCTTAGGATTATCGATTCCACTACAATCACATTGTTCTCCAACGCTATTTTCAAGGGTGTTGGCCGACATCCCAAAACCGGAAAGAAGAAGGGAGGTATCAAGGTACACTCGGTAATACATGCCAACGAGGGCGTCCCCTGCGACGTGCAGTTCACTTCGGCGGCGACCAATGACTCTTTCATGCTTGCTCCGAGCCATTACAGCCACAACGAGATAGTCGCTCTTGACCGCGCCTATATCAATTATGCCAAATTCGAGGAACTGACGGACCGTGGCGTTGTATATGTCACCAAAATGAAGAAGAACCTAAGTTATGAGGTACTTGTAGACTGTATGCATCAGAATCCGCAGGGACTGATGGAATACTGTGAACAGGTCGTGGTGTTCCGTAAAGACGGTATAAACCACATCGCCAGAATAATTACATACGTTGACATCAAGAAGAACGGGAAGCCAAAACTCATATCGCTTCTGACCAACGACTTCGACATGCCGCCAGAGACAATCGTGGCGATATACCGCCGCCGATGGCAGATAGAGTCTCTTTTCAAGCAGATCAAACAGAACTTCCCCTTGAGAACTTCTATGGCGAGAGCGCCAACGCCATCAAAATCCAGATATGGGTTACACTCATCGCAAATCTGCTGCTGTCAGTACTTCAAAGCAAACTCGAAAGACGTTGGAGCTTCTCAGGGCTGGCTACAATCGTCAGAATTGTGCTGATGTATTACCTGAATCTCGAAAAGTTCCTCAATCAGCCCGATGCAGACCTGAAAATCATGCTCGCCGAAGCATCGGAATCGCCTCCCGAAGTTCCTGAAAACTGCTGAGGGGGCTTGTCAAATACAAAAAGTAAGCCCAACTTCTGCCGTTCAGGAAGTTGGACTCGCCTTTTTATGGTTTAGCGGACAGTAATAAAAAGAAGTTGATTATTTCATCAGAGTGTTCGTAAAATGTAGCAGCGAAAGTTACGCGAAATATTGGGTTTTAGGGGTCAAGCCGAAAGCACGTTGCATGAATTTTGAGAAAAGTGTTAAATTTGTGGCATGAAAACCGCAGATGCAATATGGATGTGCCTGCCCGAGGGCATGGACGAACTATTTGAAATGGTGCGCTTCGAGCGCACGGAACAGTCCTATGACATATGGCTTGACGAAAAGAAGAAACTGTCTGATGAAGACTATCGTAATCCAAATATCGTAGCGCGAGGCTATACGGATTATGTAACAATACAGGACTATCCGATGCGTGGACGGCCTGTATTTCTTCACATGCGCAAGAACAAGTGGTGGGACAGGCAGACCAACGAAATCTTCAGCTACAATCTCGAACTTCCCAACGAGGAAGGAACACGACTCAGCGCCGAGTTCGTGGCTTTTTTAAAAGACGAAGGTGGAGACGACAGCCCTGTCGATTAAACAGATAGCGCAGATGTACTGCGTCAACGGCAAACATTTTGCCGACTTGTACCGCAATAAGATAAGCGGTTACGCCGACTGGTGCGAACAGGAGCTTGGCTGTGGGTTCTATTTCAACGCCGATAATATCGGCCCTTACATGAGTCTTGATGAGACGTGTCTGAGCAACGGGGAGGTATGGACGTTCCTGACCAACAAGGACGGCCACGGAGGCAAGGGAACACTTGCGGCAGCCATTCCCGGAACAAAGAGTGACGAAATTATATCCATACCCATCGGAGCTATGGAGAAATCAATCAGACGCAGGGTCAAGGAAGTGACCTGCGATCTCTCGCCATCAATGATGCTCATAGCCGCAGAAGTGTTCTATAACGCCCATGTAGTCAACGACCGTTTTCATGTCCAACAGGTCTATAATGAGGCCGTTGACGAAATCCGCATCGACATTCGCCGACAGCTCATCGCAGAGGAAAACAACCGCAACAAGTCCGAACCGCCGGTAACGTACTCCAACGGAGAGACCATGCGCCAGATACTGGCCCGCAGCAAACACACTCTGATGATGTCGCAGAACAAATGGACTGACATACAGCGCCATCGTGTCAACATACTGTTCAAATACTATCCAATGTTGAAGGCTGCATACAGCCTTGCGATGGAGCTGCGCAAGATTTTCAACGCTAAAATCTCACCGACAAAAGCCATGGGGAGGATGAACAAGTGGTATGAAAAGGTAATGGCATTGGGTAACAACAACTTCCGCTCGGTAATCAAAACATTCAAGGACCACGCCCCAACAATCCTGAACTATTTCCGTCGTCGTGCGACCAATGCCTCTGCCGAGGCATTCAACTCTAAAGTCAAAATATTTGGGTCAAGCCGAAAACACGGTGCATGAATTTTGAGAAAAGTGTTAAATTTGTGGCATGAAAACCGCAGATGCAATATGGATGTGCCTGCCCGAGGGCATGGACGAACTATTTGAAATGGTGCGCTTCGAGCGCACGGAACAGTCCTATGACATATGGCTTGACGAAAAGAAGAAACTGTCTGATGAAGACTATCGTAATCCAAATATCGTAGCGCGAGGCTATACGGATTATGTAACAATACAGGACTATCCGATGCGTGGACGGCCTGTATTTCTTCACATGCGCAAGAACAAGTGGTGGGACAGGCAGACCAACGAAATCTTCAGCTACAATCTCGAACTTCCCAACGAGGAAGGAACACGACTCAGCGCCGAGTTCGTGGCTTTTTTAAAAGACGAAGGTGGAGACGACAGCCCTGTCGATTAAACAGATAGCGCAGATGTACTGCGTCAACGGCAAACATTTTGCCGACTTGTACCGCAATAAGATAAGCGGTTACGCCGACTGGTGCGAACAGGAGCTTGGCTGTGGGTTCTATTTCAACGCCGATAATATCGGCCCTTACATGAGTCTTGATGAGACGTGTCTGAGCAACGGGGAGGTATGGACGTTCCTGACCAACAAGGACGGCCACGGAGGCAAGGGAACACTTGCGGCAGCCATTCCCGGAACAAAGAGTGACGAAATTATATCCATACTCATCGGAGCTATGGAGAAATCAATCAGACGCAGGGTCAAGGAAGTGACCTGCGATCTCTCGCCATCAATGATGCTCATAGCCGCAGAAGTGTTCTATAACGCCCATGTAGTCAACGACCGTTTTCATGTCCAACAGGTCTATAATGAGGCCGTTGACGAAATCCGCATTGACATTCGCCGACAGCTCATCGCAGAGGAAAACAACCGCAACAAGTCCGAACCGCCGGTAACGTACTCCAACGGAGAGACCATGCGCCAGATACTGGCCCGCAGCAAACACACTCTGATGATGTCGCAGAACAAATGGACTGACATACAGCGCCATCGTGTCAACATACTGTTCAAATACTATCCAATGTTGAAGGCTGCATACAGCCTTGCGATGGAGCTGCGCAAGATTTTCAACGCTAAAATCTCACCGACAAAAGCCATGGGGAGGATGAACAAGTGGTATGAAAAGGTAATGGCATTGGGTAACAACAACTTCCGCTCGGTAATCAAAACATTCAAGGACCACGCCCAACAATCCTGAACTATTTCCGTCGTCGTGCGACCAATGCCTCTGCCGAGGCATTCAACTCTAAAGTCAAAATATTTCGCTCACAAATGCGTGGTGTCCGGGACCGCGACTTCTTCATCTTCCGATTAGTCAAACTCTACGCCTAAAAATTTAACACTTCTAATTGCCCAATTTAACATATGCACCGTGCTTTCGGCTTGAGCCAAATATTTCGCTCACAAATGCGTGGTGTCCGGGACCGCGACTTCTTCATCTTCCGATTAGTCAAACTCTACGCCTAAAAATTTAACACTTTAAAAAAAAATTCTAATTGCCCAATTTAACAAATAAAAATTTAACATATGCATCAGCCGTGCTTTCGGCTTGAGCCCCATATACAGCTTCGTATGCTATACGCCAATAGTGCATATAGCGTCTGAGGGTTATCTCGGAAAACTGCGTAGGCTCGACCTGATTCTCGTATAAGTTGATTACCCGAGGTATATCGATTCCGTCATAGCTATTGTCAGGAATCAAAGAGTTCAGGACTGATCTCTTTATCAACCCTTCTCTCCGGTAGTAACTCAAATATTTATCAACATACGAATTATATTGTTCGGGCGCAGACAAGATGTTGTCAACGAGTCCGGCAACATACTTCTCGATTTTTGAGAATATTCCGACGAGTTCATCCTCATAGAAACAATGGCGGGAATTACAATCATCCTTGTCACAAAATACATGATGGTCATAAGTGTCTCCGGTGATATAGAGATAATGGCGATTCTTATAGGTTGATACCGACAACCTATACCACTCCCATCTTTTACCCTTGACCTCAAACCAAAGACTTCTCCTCTCATCATCGCCCATAGGAGCCAGACGACTCATCGAGCCATGTATGCTGCGTATGATATCAGCACACTTCCCCGAAACGACGGTCACATCAAGACCGCGACTGTCGGGGAGGTAGAGGATGTCTGACTGAGTCAGAGCATTCTGGCGATATAATTTCTTTTGATCATTAAACTTCATTTTCATTCGGGTTATGCGTCATAAGACGCGATTATTGAAATGTGTGTCCGCAGCTAATCGCGATGGAGAAGGTTATATCGGTTTGGACACAAAAAAACGACTGTCGGGAAGCTTGGTAAGGACTTTCCGACAGTCGTTATATCTCAGTAGTCTGTATTTGTAGACTAACTTATGTCAGTTGGGTTACTGAAACGAAACGGTCGGACAGTTCCGCAATATGATGTGCCTGTTGTTGACGGCATAAGCACACATGCATTGCGTTCAAAGCCTTTTAAGCTCTGAATACTTTTGATGATTAGTATGTTGCAATGCTGTCTTGCCATTTGTTTCTTTTTTTGTGGCCGCAAAGTTAATACTTTTTTACAAATCCGCCAAATAAATTTTCACGAGAGGCGTAAAAAGTCTAATATATCATACCAACACTTTCAGAACATGAATGATGAATGGGAAAACACAAGAATAGTCCAATATATCAGACTTCTATCACAGCAGAGTCGTTGAAGTTGGTGTTTTCGCCGCAGAAAACATAGCCGAGGGGATTGCTGACGAGGTGAGTGTTGTCAATCATCAAGTCGGTGGAATGATGGGAATGACCGTAAATCCATGCGGAGATTCGGCTGTCGGCTATATAGTTGCCGAGTTCTGTTGCATAAGCTGCGTTCAGGACATCGCCAAAGTGTCTTTGCTCTAAAGCAGAGATGGTGGGGAGATGGTGAGTTACAACGACAATCTTCTCCGCATCGCTATCTTTGACTGCCTTCTGGATGAATGCAAAGTTCTTATCAAATTCATCGTTTATGTTTTGGGGAATCAAGCGACGCTTGTTATAAAGAATCTGCGAATAGTCGTTCATACCATTCTTGATTACGAACTCATCGACAATGGGTATTCTTGACCACAGCGTTGAAAGAATGAAATCGACATTGTCGATGCGTACCACCCTATTGTGATAGTAACCAACATTCGGCAGAAACATCTTCTGCCAGCTTTCGCCCTGTGCTGCTATATCGCCATTGTTATAAAACTCATGATTCCCGGCTATCATCAGTACTTGACGATAGTTTTCGGATGCCCATTTCCAGAACCTCAGATGCGGAACGGTTGAATCCACAAGATACCCTACATCACCGGCTATGACGAGCACATCGCCGACCGGTTCAAGCGGCAGCGACTTCATGAAGCGCATATTCTCATGAAACTCCATGTGCAGATCGGAACAATATTGAATCTTCATGGGCTGTGTTCTCTTATAAAAGTTTCGAGACCTTACTTTCTAAAGTCGAACATGGATGACAGGACTATTACCGTATCATTATCTTTTCTTCCTCCCAACAAACGCGTGTCTATATTATCAGGCGTGTCTGTCAAATCGGTTGCAAGGTTGCCGTAGTCGCACGGAACGATGTGGTCAATCGCGGCGTAAGTCGGTATCCCTTTTCTCGTCGTCGCAGGGAGCCAAACCTCTGTGTCCGGCTCAAATTGCTGTAGTTTAATTATAAGTTCTCTCGCTGTCATTATCGTCACTGAGTTATTTGAGAGTTACAGCTTAGGTTGTCAATTGACTTAAATCCACGTCAGGAATGATTGATGTAGGAAGTTTATCCTTTATCAAGAAGCCCATATATAACGGTATAGTCAGCACATCGCCCTCTCTACCCACATTATATTGACCTAACTTGATGCCATTATTAACGTGATATATATTCTTGTTCTTCAGAACGGTAGACATGCTTTTAGCTTTACCTGTCTTCGCTTTGACTTCTATAAGAACACATTCCCCCTTAAATCTTACCAAGAAGTCTATTTCAAGGCCACTGTCCTTATGAAAATAGTAAAGCTTTTGTTCTGACTTACAAAGGAAATCTGCCATAAGGCTCTCAAAGATTGCTCCCTTATATCCAAGAAGATTGCCTCTCAATATATCGGCCTGTGTACCATAATCAAGCATTCCCATCAGAATACCGATATCTGTAGTATAGACCTTGAAACAATCCGGGATTGAATTACCGGACAAAGGGAGTTCTGTGATAGTGGTATTGTAGCACCGTTCCGCAATACCTGCATCTTCCAACCATTGAAGACTACCTAAATACTGTGAGCCTCTTCCGCCTTTCTTGACTACCGAGTATTGGAATTTCTTATTTTCTTTGGCCAACTGTCTTGGTATCGACTCGAAACATTCCCGGATGTGAGGTTTATCTGAATCATCTGCGTATTTGACCATATCTTCTTCATACTCAGTAATGAGAGTACGCTGCTTCTCATATATCAGTTCAACATTCTTCGTCTCAAGGAAACAATTCACAACTTCGGGCAGGCCTCCGACAATAATATATCTATAAAGCAGTTCCATCATTGCTTTATGAACACCTTCCGGGACGGCTGTCTCTTTTTCAAAACAAGAGCGTATTGTATCAATCACATTCGTTCCAATTCCGTTCGCCCACAAAAATTCCTCAAAGTCCAACGGATACATCTCCACTAATGTTTCATATCCTACCGGAACAGAATCTTCTCCTTCACTTTTGTCTTTGCGTTTACCATATCCTTTTACCCCCAAGAGAGAACCGGTGGCGATAACATCAAAACGTCCGTCCATCTTAAATGACTTCAAGGCCGTTCTTGCCTCTTTACATTCTTGGATCTCATCAAGAATAATGCATGTTTTACCACTAACGAAACGACTGTATGGTATCAATGCCGAGAGGTTGAGAATGATGGTCTCGACATCCAAATTACCGGCAAAAGCAGACATCTTGTCAGGTTCGAGGATAAAATTCATATAGACAACATTCTCGTAATTGTCCTTTGCGAACTTCTTGACGATATATGTCTTTCCACACTGCCGCACGCCTTTTATTACCAAAGGCTTCTTGTTGTCTGACCGTTTCCAATCAGATAAATATGTCTCTATCTTTCTTTTAAGCATGACATTCTATTTATCGTCTGCAAAGTTACACTTTTTAGAACGAATAGACAAGCCTTTATTACACTTTTTCAAACGAATAAACAAGAGCCAACAGCATTTTTCTTAACGAATAAATAACAGCCAACGACATTTTTCCAAGCGAGTATACGATGGCCACTTGCAAATATTGGTAAAAACAGCTAACTTTGCGAATACAAAAACATAGTGGAAAACCCAGGCTCGGATGACCCTTAGACCAAGGTTGAATTGACCCCTGAAAATATTTTGAATTGACCCCTGAAAACGTTCTGGCCGACGGGGTCAATTTTATTTTGTCTTATCTGCTTTTTATAGCTTTAAGCTTACGGACGCTTTCGCCGGTAAGCGTGATTCGATGAGCAGTGTGGACAATGCGATCGAGTATTGCATCTGCCACTGTGGAGTCACCGATTGCTTCGTACCAGTCCAGTTCGGGGAGCTGTGATGTCACGATGATTGATTTGCGACCATGGCGGTCTTCGATGATTTCCGTAAGGTGTGCGCGTTCCTTGGCGTCGAGAGGCACCAGAAAGAGATCGTCGAGGATCAGGAGCTGCGTTTTTTCGAGTTTCTTGAGCTCCGTTTCGATTGTTCCTTTGTTTTTGGCGATTTTCAGGGTTCCCATCAGTTTGGATGCGTTCGCGTACAGCACGCGCATACCGGCCTTGCATGCCTCGTATCCCAATGCTGTTGCCAGATAGCTTTTGCCCGTACCAGAACAGCCTGTGATGAACAGGTTTTCACCTTTACGGATAAAGTCCAGCGATGCGAGACGCTCCATCTGATTACGATCCAGGCCACGCGGAAGGTTATAGTCAATCTGCGCCACCGACGCGTCGTCGTATCTGAAGTTTGCGTTTTTCACCAGGCGCTCAATATTGCGTGCGGCCCTGTAGTCCCATTCTCTGGATAGCAGCCAGTTCAGAAAGCTGTCAGGTGTCATTGTCTCGGCGAATGTGGCCTGAAGACTTTCGGAGAACGCTGCCGACATGCCGTGTAAGCGCATACGGTGCATCAGATCCAGAGAGATGGAGTTGCGGTCTTTCTCCGCTGTTATTGGCGTGGTTTTATTGTTCGTTTCCATGTTGTTCGTTGTTGTTGGCTGATAGTTTTATGCTCGCGGCAAAATATTCTTTACCGCGTATGTTCCGGTGGGATGGTGTCTGACGGTCATTGCCGTCGGCATCAGCCCCCGGCAAATAATCCGCATCGGCTCCGGACTCAAGTATGTCCACCATGTCGCTGACACTGTAAAGGCGTGCGTCCATTGCCGCGGCGCATCCTGACACAAGCCGTTCCTGTCCATACTTTTTCTCAAGTTTCATGATGCCACGGCAGACTCTGAAGGCAAGTTCCGGATAACGCCTGTCCTCGATGACAGCCCGCAGATAGTGCAATACGATGTTGTCGATCTGTGCCGCGCGTGAAAGCAGTTCCGCAATGTCGCTCTCGCAGCTCCCCTTGCGTCCGGGCAGATTGTGTGACGGTTTCGTTGTATATTCATACGGAGTATCGTTGCGGTGATGCGTCGCCACATGGGTAAAGCCATGAAAGATGTCGATCGTGTCAGTGTCGTAGACCAGTTCCACACGTTTGCCTACATATTGCACAGGCACACTGTAGTGATGCTTGTGCAGAGTTACGTAGCTGTTACGCTGTACTGTCGCGACAGCCCGCTGTCTCATCTGATAGCGGTTCGCAGGCAATGGCCGGAGATTGTCCCGCTCCACAGCCTCAAAGAGCTGACGGCGTGATTCCTTTCGACGCGTCAGATTACGCGAGTTGAACTTCTCCAGAGACCTGAGGATTGCTTCGTTAAGCGACTCCAGACTATGGAAAATCTGACCTTCAAGGTCTACGTACACGGACCGATACATCAGTTTTACTGCATTTTCCACCAGGGCCTTGTCCTTTGGATGCCGCACACGGGCAGGCACCACTGCGCAGCCGTAATGCTCGGCAAAGGATTCGAAGTCAGGATTTATGACCGGCTCGTCGCGGCCACTGCGCGTGACGGCAGATTTCAGGTTGTCAGGCACAATCGCACATGGTGCGCCGCCGTAGAAACGGATGGCGTTTTCGCAGGCCTTTATCAGATCTTCCTTCTTCTGCGTCCACACTGCCTCGCAATATGTGTAGTGGCTACATGGAAGTATCGCCACAAACACCTCGACCTTTCGTATCCCGGCTGTTGCCTCATCGACTATTTCCAATCTGTCTCCGGCAAAATCGATATACATCTGGTCGCCGGCGCGGTGCTCCACATGCCCGATGGCGTTGGTCTGCAGCATGAACTGCCTGAGTTTCATCCCGAAAGATGCCTTCAGATAGCCATCGGGATGGCCGGTATGATACTCTTCATACAACTTCTTGACCGTCATGCCCTTTCGAGAAAGTCGCGCCGCATAATCGGGCAATAGGGCTTCAAGCCTGACCTGCCGCTCCGACGGTTTACGTTCCTTTGCCCCTGGTATGGCAAATAGTTCCTGTAGCCGCGCATCACTCAGCGACGGCAGCTTCTCAGCGGGTATACCGCTGTCCTGATACATTCTCACATAGCGGCGCACCGTGTTCCGGGATATGTCAAAGGCACTACTGATGCATTTTATGCCCATCCATGATGCGTGACATAGGAGAATATTCTTTTATCTTGTGTTCATGTTTTCTTTGAATTATATCCCCCGTCGGCCAAAAACGGAATTCAAAGATACATATAAAATCCCCTGCTGACATTACGTCGACAGGGGTCATTTTTATTTTGGGCAAAGGGGTCAGTGATATTTTGGCTTCAGGGGTCAATTCAACCTGGTCTAAGGGGTCATCCGAGCCTGGGTTTTCCACCTTACCACGGCTTTCATCTTCTCGTGGTCTATGCTCGGGTAAAACTTGCGGATGTCCAGTTTCAGGCAGTAAGCCGTGCCCTCCGGGTCATTCCTCAGGTCCTCCCGCAGCTTGCGCAGCAGCGAGTGCATGCCGCGTCCCTTTATGCAGGCGTGCGTGTCCGCGGTAAACTGTGGCGTCCATATAGGCTCAAGCACCTGCATGATCGCCCAGTGTACCACTCGGTCACGGAATGGCAGTTTATAGATTTCGCGGCGCTTGCCCTCGAATTTTACAAAAAACATCATAGGGGCTGGTCTTATATCGCTTTTTCCGTCAGTTCCCGGTGCAGCTGCTCCAGGTTCTCCTCCAGTCTTGCGAAAAATGCCGTTACCTCGCTGCGCCTCCGCTTGCCGCTGGCTGCGTTCTGTGCCGCCAGCCGCAAATTGTTAATGTCGCAGATCTGCGCATACAAATTGCCATATCTTTTCATTTCGGGTCATCGGGTCTGTCTTTTTGGGTCTGTGGGTCTGCAATGCTCGCTTCGGAAGCTGTCGATGCCGTCGCCATGAGCGGCGGCCCTACCGGCGTCCTCTGCATCGGTTGTTATCTTCTGCCATGTGGCACGGTCCGGCCCTCTGTCGCGTTTGTTTATTTTATTCGAGCCTGTATAGGGGCGACGAGTAGTTCGCATTCGCATTCGTAGCCGCGTTGTTCGCATTCGTGTAGAACGCGCCCGCATTCGTGCCATTGTTCGCGTTACCGCCAGCAGCACGCACGCGGAGGCTCCCTACTGCCGGGGTCGCAACCGGTCAAACCTTTGTTTGACGCTGCAAATTTAACAATTTTTTCGCAAACCGCCGCAGCTCCGCGCCGACATTCCCGGTTTTCCAAAAAAATTTCGCCCGCCTGCGGCGGGGTCTGGTTTGCTCCGCCTCGACCCCGCCTGCCTGCGTTTCTCCGTTCTCTCTATTTCAAAATTTCAATGAACTTTTGCGCGCTCCCCGGCTCTCCGGCTCCCGCGCCTGCTGTCCTTTCACTCCGGCTCCCGGTCCGGTCGTTTTCGTTTTGCGCTTCGCGCCGTTCACGCTTCAACCGTGGGGTCGTCCACGAAAACGCAGAGGGGCGACGAGTAGTCGCATCCGCATGCGTAGCCGCGTGAGCGCATCCGTGGCAAACGCGCCCGCATTCGTGCCATAGTGCGCGCTACCGCCAGCCGCACGCACGCGGAGGCCTGTCTGCGTCGCTCCGTTGGTATAAAAATAGTCCGGATAGTAGGTGCTTGCACTGCGCCTACTGCCGTAGGCATCATGCACAGCCCGTTTGTGCTCACGCGCTTTATGTAGCCCTCGGCCTGGGGACACTCCGCCACTTTCAGCAGACCCTCCACACTGTTGGGGTTAAAGTCCGCATACATCGACGGTGCCACATACACCTCGGTCTTTACACCCGCCTCCTGACTCACGGTCAGGCCGCGTGTCCAGCGCCACAGGTGCCCGTACCCGGCATGTACCAGACCAAAGAACACCGGCACCTGGAATGTCTTGTACGGTGCCTCCTGGTCCTCGGCCGCCTCGCTTGCCGGCAGCCCGTATTCCACCAGCCCCGTGCCGTCGCCCATTTCCAGACCTACGCTCGTAGGAATCACGGGATAATAGGCATTATAACCGTCCCAGTCCGGCATGTCGGTTACACCTGTGCCGAAGCCGCCCTGATACAGCCCGTCGGCGTCCTTTTCGGCATTATAGGGCGCCTGGCTGTTGCGCGTGCCATGATTACGGCAAAACAGGATTTGCACCGCTGCCTGCGCCACAAACCAATTAGCCTCCCAGCCCTGACCGCGCTTCCGCGCGTTAGTGCCGAATGCCGTTGTGCTCAGGTTCGTGGCCGCCATGCCCAGCATCGTAACCTGGGGAGCGTCCGCGCCCGGGTGCTTGGCTTTTGTTAGCCACATTCAGCACCGCCCCGGCACCGCCGCGATAGCGTTCATCCTGGCTGATTACCGAGCACAGCTTCTGTTCCGTGCGGTCCATTACAGCCGCACCCAGCCAGCTTGTGCCTCCGACGGGTATCTTCACGCTCTTGTACCCCTCCAGCGGTTTTCAGCGTTATGGCCCAGTAGGTGCGCGACGCCGTTACTATCTCGGTGAAGTACCACGCCGGCTTCCAGCACCACATGCACTGTCCATGCTGCCGTCAAGTGCCGCCGGGCTCCCGTCCGCAAACCGCGTGCTGTCCTGGGGTCCAGCTTGTGCAGCTCCCGGTCGTCTGTTACCAGGTAGCGTCCCAGCCCAGCGTTTCCGGCAGGCGCTTCAAAAAGTCAAGCGACCCAAACCAGCCGCCCGCCGTCGGCGTCGCCTGGTCGTTGCCCACCAGCGGCCCGGCTATCGGTTGCCTGCCTCCGCAAGCGCGCTCAAGCTCCATGCTCCGCGTCTCGCCGCTCGCGTCCATTACCTCTATGCGCATCGCCCCGGCT
>PDYJ01000040.1_pt1 | contig 23989 bp, 19 predicted proteins | sample 1430841 | NCBI WGS metagenome assembly PDYJ01 (sample SAMN07237672, study PRJNA390542) | Gut metagenome, whole genome shotgun sequencing project. | isolation source: fecal pellets | host: Mus musculus | place: USA: New York, NY | collected 2016-10 | reverse complement strand
TAAGTTATGTAGGTGTACACCTACATAACTTAAATTACCTAAATTTTTATTCAACATCGAAATATAATGCAGCAGCACCGGATGCTAATACTGCACCAGGACCACTAAGGAGTCCTCCTATTGCATCAGCTGAAGCTACTGTTATAATGTAGTCGCTTTTGGAAAGAGTCTTATCATCTTTCTTTTTCTCATCAGCTCTTGTTTGTGGTGTTGATTGGTCATTGCCAGCACTACAATTGCTATATCCTTCCAACTCAACATTAGACCAAAAATTTACATTATTAGAATTTGTCCAATATTCGATTGAGCCATATAGAATACCAAGAACTTGTGCAATCGCTTGGGTATCGATGTCTGAAGGGTACTTTTGAATATAGGTATTGTAATAGTCATTGATAAGAGAATGAAGATCGTTTAGTAATGAACTGTTGTCAAATAAGTTTTCATCGGAAATATTAGCTAATTTTTCCGAGATTCTTTTAGTACATTCATTTAGCGCCTCATACGCTATGGGATTTACTTGGTTGACAATATTGTCATTATTCCCTCTGGTCTGCAATGTGAGTGGAGTCTCCAAACAGAACATCAGATCTTTCATTGGTGCTAGTTCTCGGGAAATTTTAGAGGCTTCATTTTTGCCATATTGGATGATTATAAAGAATCAAAAGCAGATTCTATGAATTCTTTATCGCAAATGCCATGGGAATTCTGTATCTCGGACTTGATGTAATCCAATCCAAGATTATGGGCATCAGCATATTCAATCAGAATGTTTTCTGATTCTGAATAGTTTGGGGTGATTCCATCTTGCTCTTCGTTAGTGCAAGAGGATAGGAGGCTTATCAAAAGGGTAGATAATGCGACTCCAAGAAGAATGATAAATTTGGGTTTCATTCGAGAGTTTTATTTATATGATTAATGTTAGTTTAGATTTTTGAAAACAGGCGCTTTCTGAAGAGGATATTTACAATGAAATAAATCCTTGTGCAATCCATGTTTCACCACTGATTTCAAGATGAAACTGTCCAGAATCGTAAGGCAGTTGGATTATTGTATTTATTGTGGAGTCATATCCAATTAAATTTTCACCCATAAAGACGAAAACCTCGCCATCATTTTCTCCGTCGTAGGATATGTCTATAGAATTACTTTCTGCATCATAGAAAGCTTCTATAGAAATATGTTTAGGAGCGCGATGGACTCCTGTATTGTGAGTCCTTAATTGGGTTATTTCCAATTTAATGGATTGAGAAGAAGTGTTGGTCTTCGATTCCTGCGCCATCGCCTGAAATGCTGCCATTTATCATTACGATGACAAGAGATAGTAATTTAGTCATTTTGATATGCGTTTTTGATTGATTTTGATGTTGCAAAATTACTGCCACGGACTTTCAGATGCCAAATCAAAAGTTTCATATCTAAAGAATTTTTGGAGATGTAAATATTTGAAAATTAATAATATACAAATGGGGGGGGGGTGGTTTATTTTGGAATAGAGGGTGATGAACTTTCATAAGATGGACTATCTGAAAGTTTTTGGAGGAAAATACGAAGATTTGTAGACTTGGGAGCCATGCCAAATTTGTTGCGGATAGACCAACTTAGGTTGTATTGGCTCTTAAATCCTGTTATAAGTCCATATTCTTTTCCGGATAATCCACATAGCAAGGCACACATGTATCGGATCTCATGTGTTGAGAATTGATGAGTATGTATTTGTTTGCTAAGAAAAGTGTTTTTTGATGCAATAGCATCGAGAATATCCCCCCAAGGAATATCATAGATAGAGAATTCAGTGATATTCGATGTATTTGTTTGACCTATGTCCTGATTTAGATAATACTGAAGAATGTTTCTATGATGGGAAACGATTTCTTCCATACCAACGGATCTGGTCGCTATATGATATAGCAATTTAGAGAGAACGGTAAGTGCTAGTTCTCTCGGTGATAATAATGAGATGTCTTTACGAGGCATTTTTTTATTACAAAAATACCTCACAAAACATTCATTAAAAAAATAAAAGTTTCAGCTGTATGCTATGTAAGATTCTAATAACTATAAATATAGACTGTGTGAAAGTGGAAATTTTGGAATATGATAATATTTACTTTCAGAATCAAGGCTTACATTATAAATTTTTGAGAAGTTTTCGCACATATATACCAATATTGGTTTCGTGCTTGTCAATACCTAATTTCTTACGGATGGCACTACTCGTATTAACATGGCTACGCTTATTCATGTAATTACCCACTTCCTTTCCTCTCAATCCAATTGCGTAAAGACATACGTAATTAATCTCATCGGTGGTCAAGTTGTGATCTTCAAAATACTGTATGAATCGTGGATGAGAAACCTGAAAAGCCAATCTGTTAGAGTTCATGAATTCATCCTTGTTGTCGGTAAGCTCCTTAATCCAGACATCGTAAGGCTTCTCATATTGGTCGTTATTAGTAATGTAACTGGCTAGTAGTGAATTCAGCATCTCAATGCGGACTTTTATTTCTCTTTGAACTTCCATGGGGAGTTCTTCTCTGCTGTTAATTAGAGCTTTGAGACTATCACTTTCATTTTCTAGAGTTTCCACTCTATGAGCTAAATTCTCGGCTTCGAGTGCTTTCTTGTCTCGTTCCAATTGAAGATTCCTATTCTCGAGAGCTAAATTATCTTTTTCAGATTTTAGTTTGGCGTTTTCGGCCTCCTTAGTCCTTACTTTTTCAAGAGCAAGTTCTTTCTTTGCCCTATTACTACGAACAAGTAAACACAGTATTAAAATTCCCATAGAAAGGACTGCAATCCCTCCGAAGCACCCCCATATAATTCGAGATTTATGTCTGGCATCTTTTTGTGCTTGAAGCTCTATTCTATGTTTTTCTACTATAGAACGTGAGGCTTGTTCAAATTTAAGGAAATCAATAGAGTCTTGCTTGTGACTGTATTGTTTATACAACGATAAAGCGTCTTTGTAATTTCCTAAACCTTCAAAAATGGGTACTGATATTGATAAATGCCTAAGCGTGTCATATGGAAGACCACTGTTTTTAACAATGTTCAGTAACTGAAAGGCTTTATTGTCGTTGCCAACCTTATTATAAGCTAACGCAAGGTTAAGTGCATCATTCAGTGAACTTAAATTTTCTTCTTGCTCATGTATTAGGCCTTTTATATCATCAGTAGCCCCAAATTTTAAGGCATACGATAATTGAAGTCGTGTTAAGGACTTCTTTGAGATACTATCTAACGACGAAAAATGTTCAATAGAATTTATTATACTGTCGCCAATAGATTGATTTCCCAAGATTATAGCTCCGTCTAATGCTTTGAATAAGCAGTCTAGTTCCTGATTCCTAAAAGCCAAACCATTATAGATATCAGCTGCTTTCAAAGAGTAAGAGACATAGCTATCGATGTCGAATAATTCATTATAGATGTATCCAATAGCAACTAAAGTTCGAGCCATAGTCAGGGAGTCTGTTAAGTGAGGGTTGTCAAGGCCTTTAGAAAATGAATTCAAGGCATTATCATGATCCCCCTGATTTTGAAATATGCGACCACGATAATAGTAAGTCCGGAGCATATCATCTGGTGTGCCTTTCTCTATATAGTAATCACAGGCAGGTTGAAGCACATCAAATGTTGTGGTGTCGATATAGTTCTTATCGAGAGCCATTGACATCAGAAGAGCGTATTTTGCCTTTTGGTTTTTGTCTGATAATTGCCCCTTATCTATGGTAGATAATATTATCAACGCTGAATCTGGATGGGACTCCATCAATGCTTCTGCACGATTAAGCGTTTCTTGTTCCTTTGTACCAGAACAAGAAATAGTACTACAAGCTAATGATAGTAGCATGAGTACAAGGATATTATGGAGGAATTTCATAAAATCTTACAATGTTACTATTTTGCTTATATACCCGGATATCGTATTTCAGCTTATGGCAACAAGTGATACAAACTGAAAGACAGCTTTAATTGGGCGATTGAGACTGCAAAATTACTAAAAATTTTTCACTTCATCAATATTTCTTGACATCTAAAATCATGGTAAGCCTCTGATATTAGGCAAACTCCAGCCGTTTTACGAATGAATGAATCTTTTTTATTTTCATTTTGTAGATTGGAAAATAATCACTAACTTTGCGACAATAAAACAATATAAAAATAAAACATTAAATAAATATAGCAATATAAATGGCCGAAGATAGAGTGGAAGAACTCAAGAGGATATTGCAGCAGAATGAGGTGAGTGTCGCCAATGCTCATGAGGCGTTGGAGCACCATCTCAATCAACTGCACCGTCTTGGGGCAACCCTGGAAGATAACGTGTGTGAAGTCCTCAGGAAAGTAATTGCTCAGGCAGAGGCTATCGAGGAACTTGACCGAATAACAAATTGGACATGGCGAAAATAATAGCGATAGCCAACCACAAGGGTGGTGTGGCTAAAACAACGAGTTGCGTAAATATTGCCGCAGCCTTGGCAAAAATGGGCCGTCGGGTATTGTTGGTGGATGTAGATCCACAAGCGAACCTTACGAGCAGTTTCACTGATGAAAGCAAGATAGAGGCTTCAATCTATGATGCAATGAAAGGTGCTCCGGCACCAATCATGCACATATCGGAGAACCTTGATTTGATACCATCCCACATAGATCTCGCCGGAGCAGATATGGTGTTCAGCAATAAGATTGCCCGGGAACAGATTCTGAAGAATATCCTTGATGAACTGAAGGCTGGGTATGACTATATAATTATAGATACTCCCCCGGCTCTTGGTTTGGTGACAATCAATGCTCTCACTGCCGCTGACAGTGTGATCATATCAATCTGTGCGGAAACTCTCCCTCTCCGAGGATTGGTAATGCTCGATGAAATGATAGGAGACATCGCTCAAAGCATCAACAAGGGACTTCATGTTTCGGGCATCATAATCGCCAAGTACAATCGGCGCAAACTTGATAATGCGGTTATCGAGGCTATTCGTGAAAAGTATGGAGATAAGATCTACAAGACCTATGTAAGAACATGTGTGTCGGCGGCAGAAGCTCCGACCTATCGTCAAAGTGTTTTGGACTATGCTCCGGGATCCACCGTTGCGGAGGATTATAGAGCACTCGCAAAAGAGATAGACAATCAAACAATATAAAAATAAATAAGTATAGCAATATACAAATAAAACAATATAAAAAGTATGGCAAAAAAGACATTGACATCAGGATTGCTTGGTACAGTGACAGGCTTGAGCAAGGAGGCTGAATCAGTATCTACTAATTCGGCTGTTGCCCCTGTCGAAATGCCAAAAGAAGTGGCACCTGAAATACCGGGACAATCCGATAAGCGCAGACCGGGAAGACCATCTGCCAACTCGGGAGAACCGGAGATATGTGTGACATTCAAACTTCCGGACTCTCTTGCCCAGGAAATAAAGATGCTTGCCGTGGTTGAGCGCACAACTCAAAAGGAGATCATAACGGCAGCATTGAAGGAGTATGTTTCTCAAAGGGTAAAATGACAATATAAAAATATTTCAATATATAATTGAATAAATAAAACAATTTATATTGTTGTTAATTGGAGCGGCCACAAATGCGGTCGCTCCAATTAAATTCTTGTATCTTCTCGGTCTGAAAAAGGAGTTGATTTGTGTATGTCGAAAGGAATGACTATTTTTGTAAAGTGTAAAAGAAAAACATATTGATAATATACGCCCCCCTAATGGGGCACGAGGAACGAGTGCCCCTCTGTTCAAAATTTTAGATTATGAGTATAGATTTTAGTAAGGTTGATTTGAATAATTTTGATTTCGATACTCTTTCCGCGGATGAGTATCGGGAGTTTCTTCAGGCTTGGTCGGATTATCATGGTCGGCTGAACCGTGTTTCTGTGGATGTGTTGGAGCAGGAGTTTGAGCGTAAATCCGATTATCTTCAGTGTGGGGAGCATTATGAATTGTCAGAGCTTTATCCTGATGAGTTTGTAGAGTTGTTGTTTGAGAGAAAAGCCTTTGAACAGGGTGAAGGGATTATTCCTTTTGAGGAAGTTCAGAGTTATGAATATCAGTTCTGGTTGAAGCAGAAGATCCGGAACAAGGCTTTGAGGTCAGAGTCCTTCAATTCAGATGATGTATCGTCAGAGAAGATCGACTATAGTGGTTATCGTATGTGGAGATATAATCCTGTTGTGTTTTACAAGGATGGAAAGAAGAACAGGCATAGGTTGTTGCTGAAGGATGATGGTGAGAGTCTGAGTTTCCTCAATGGGCGGGACTTTGCGATATTGTCCCCGGTGACTTATGTAGGGCGTACCAACTCTTATAGGAACGCTCGGTTTCTTTATGCCTTTGCGATAGATCTTGACGGTGTGAGTATGCACGAGGTTCGGATGTTGTTGCGTGGTATGACAACTGGGGTTTATCCTGTTGCCAATATCATAGTCAATTCCGGACATGGGATTCATGTGTATTACCTGTTGAAGCGTCCGATTGAAATGTTCGCCACTCGCCTTGATGCTTTGAACAAGATGAAACGAGGTTTGACCAAGATTGTGTGGCTCGTGTCAAAACTTGGTGCGGAGAGGGCGCAGGTTCAGAGTGTGGTGCAGGGCTTCCGTGTGCCGGGAACCAAGACAAAGTTCGGCAAACCTATCCGGGCATTCTGGAACCGTTCCGCGCCCATGCACACGCCGGAGGAACTGAATAGCTTTTTAGGGCGTGCTTTTGGTTTGTCTGATGAAGAACTCGGACAGTTGACAGATAAGACTCCGCATAATCCGTCCCGTGTGACGCTGAAAGAGGCGCAGGAACGATGGCCGGAGTGGTATGCCTCACGTGTCATAGGACGCCGCAGGGTAGGTAAGAAATGGCAACTCAATCGTGGTCTGTATGATTGGTGGCTGAATATCCTTAAAGACGGTCAGCAGGTGGAAGTGCATCATCGGTACTGGTGCATTCTTACATTGGTAGTCTATGCCGTTAAATGCGGTGTGCCTCGCGATGAAGTTCTTGCTGATGCTCTCTCTTTGGTCCCGGCTTTTGACCGCAAGACAGAGACAGTGGATAATCCCTTTACGGAGGACGATGTAAACGATGCCATGAGAGCGTATGACGAGGAATATAACAAGTGGCCTATTCGGGTTATTGAAACAACTACAGGAATACGAATAGAAAGAAATATCAGAAAGGGACGTAAGCAACCACTTCATTTGATGATTGCTCGTGCAAGTCGGGATGTACAGGCATTGGCAAAAGGTAAGACAAATTGGTATGAAGGTAATGGACGTAAGAAAGGTATTAAGATAAGTGCGGATAAGAGTTGCCATGCGACACTTATAAAAGAGTGGCGAGCGAAGAATCCGGATAGCAAGAATAAATCTTTGTGTGCCCGGGAGACAGGACTCTCAAGACCAACTGTTACCCGGTGGTGGGATTCTGCCGAGCAGGAACCACTAAAACAATAAAACATTAAATAAATAAAACAATATATATTGTTTTATTGCTGGGCTTGCGAGTCCGTTTCATACTTCCCTTCAAGAACCATAACCATAGTATGAATGTTATTTGTAAGGAAAATATTTACGCCAGAATGTTCAGGTAAAATAATTTTCAGAAATATGAATTTTCAAAACAAATAACAAATGCTTTATCAATGGATGAAACAGAAGAAGAAAAGGTTGATCTTTTAGCAGTCAGAAAATCTTTCGAGAAAGATCCAAGAAAGGTCATTGAGATAGAGATGAACAAGGATGGCATATTCTCCGAGAGAACCATATATGCTATGGAAAACACGTTGAATTTAAGCCTGCTTTCTCCCCCTGAGGGACCGAAGCTGGCAAGTGAGGCAGAGGCTCTGTTCGTGCTGTCAAAGCGCGGAACTGTTTTGGAAACAACAGAAGCTGATTTCATAGAGGGATATATCTCCCCTATGGTGTACCGATCTTCCTCGATGAAGTTCCCGCAGGTTCCAATCGCCCCGAAGTTCGTGAAGATGATTAAGGATATGAACGCCGGAAGTGGTGTCCCACACGCTACGATCACATCCACAATCAACAACATACTCGACCGCTTTTTCAGTGGGTATTTGCTTGTGAGTAACCGTGTCAAAATGGGATACGGCAAGGTAGAGGAATAGCACAGGTATCCTCCGGAGGTCAGTTGTTTCAGGCGGTTCCATCGCTTGCGCGAGAGCAAATTTTTTAAATTTGCCATAGCTTAATAGGGCAAAATATTGGCGAAGCCACCGCATCCACTCCGTTGGGATGCTATATTTAACCCTATTAAGGCATGTGGCTTCGCCCCCTACAACCCCCACAAGGGGAGTGTCCTCTCCCCTTTGAACCCCACCGCCGGGATGACCCTTCCCGGACCCTCGGACAAGGGCTTCCAGCCCCCGTCACCCCCGGGCAGAGAGTGACCCTCTCTCTGCACTCTCCGGCAAAGGGAACAGCTCTGCGGCCGCCGTTCCCCTTGCATCCCTTCCCGGCCGTTTCCGTCCACCTTCCACTGAAAATATATGAGCCACTATACAGTCTGCCATTATGAGAAATGCTACGGTCCACCGGTGTCCTACTCCACCCATATCGAGAGGAAGAAGGCGGACGGAACGGAGCATGTGCCGTACAACATCAAGCGCAGAGACCTTACCAGACATAACAAGGAGTTTATAAAGGAAGCCCGGGAGATTGGCCGCAGCGCAGCCATCGAGAAAAGGCTTGATGCTGTCCGTCATCAGAAGGATGCCGACGGCAATGAATACGAGCGCAAGATCCGGAAAGGTCAGATATGCTGCATCGAGATTCGCCTGAGTGCTTCGGTCGAGGGTATGGCTGAGATCATCGAGCAGGGCAGGCTGATGGAATGGTGCCGGGAGTCTATCAAGTGGGCGCAGAAAGAACATGGCAAGGAGAATATCGTGAGTGCGGTTCTGCACATGGACGAGGAGACTCCTCACCTTCATGTGTCTCTTGTTCCTGTTGTGTCCGGAGAAAGCAAGAAGCAGAGGACTACAAAAAAGAGAGCCGCCAAGGATAAGGAGAATGCGGAGAAGAACGGGGAGGAAGCCCCGAAGAAGAAACGCCGCTACAAGAAAAAGGCGACAGTGGAGACCTTGCGGTTGTGTGCCGATGATGTCATGACCCAATGGGATCTGACAAGGCGGCATACCGAGTATGCCATTGCGATGGCTCCTTTCGGGCTGGAGAGGGGCGAGGAGGGAAGCCCTGCCAAGCATAAGGATCTTGCCCAATATTATAAGGAGCAATACGAGCTGCAACGCGGGCGGCTGGACGAGTTGCTCAAGGAACTCGCCGGACAGGAGGACTTGGTAAAGGAGAAGAACCGGGAGATTCTTAAAAAGGACAGTCAGATCCGGGAGCAGGAAAAGGAACTGAACGAGACCAGGAGTGAACTCACTGAAAAGAAAAATGAGATAGCCCGGCAACAGCAGCAGCTCGACAAACTTCTTCCGTTGATAGTGAAGGCGCAGGACAGGCTCGACACTTATACTGAAGCCGGAGAATATGCCGAGGGTCGCATAGAGTCCGCTGACCGTCTTCTTCAGGCGGCGGACAGCAGGGAGAAAGAGGTTGCCAAGGTTGAGAAGGAGGCATTGGATAGGATAAACAACGCCTCGATAAGTTTCCTTGCCAAGAAAGAGGTGGAGAGGCTTGCAAAGGAGAATGCGGAGCTGAAGTTGCTCGTGTCCGGCAACGCCACCGCACTGGAGAGAGAGGCCGCTGCCACACGGCATGAGAAAGCCGGAAGAGAGAAGGCGGAACGGGAACTGCAACATCTGAAGGAAACCGTGTCCGGCACACAGACCGCACTTGAGCGCAGACATCCTCTTGAAGCCCGGTTGATAAGGGAGCTTGTGTCGATTGAGATTAAAGATCCGGATTATCAGGATGCCATTCTTTCGGGTCAGACCTTGACATGGAAGAAATATCCGTTTATGGATCCGGCGACAGGAAAGAGGATTCCGGAGGAATATGCCGATAATATCTCCGTGAGGATTGAAGGACATGGAGAAAACTCGTTCATCTCCATGTGCGGTAAGCGTATCTCCGATTTCTTCCGGGATATTTGGGCAAAGGTGAAGGCTGCACTTGGAATAAAGCAGCGTCAGGAGGAAGAGAAAAGGAAGCAGCAGACACAAAAGCCGGACACGGGACAGACTCAGGAACCTCCGAAGAAAAGCAGGGGCAGGCGAATGTAGGGATAATGTGTCCTTACAGTCGGCTCGCCGTATAAACCGTAGGTGCGTAGCCTAATACGCACCAGTCAAGAACAGGTGCGCTTCCAAGATTGGAGCCGATGCCGGACAGCAAGCTGAATCAAGTCGTTTTCTTGCGTTTGTCGATGGCTCTGTAAAGGGTTGCCCGGCTAATTCCGGTTGCTTTGGTTATCTCATCTATCGAGTGCAGCTTTGAGTCGTACATCTTCAGAGCGGTAGATACTTTGCTTTCATCAGACTTGGGTCTGCCTCCATTTCGTCCTCTTGCCCTCGCAGCTTCAAGTCCTTGCCTTGTGCGCTGCCGTGTGAGATCTCTCTCAAACTGTGATAGTCCGGCAAAGATTGTGAGCAGCAGATTACCCTGTGGTGTGGTGGTGTCGAGCCATGTCTCTCTTAGTGATTTTATCGACGCTCCGGCTTCATGTATCCTCTCGATGATTGAGAGTAGTTCCTTGACGGAACGCCCCAGCCGGGTAAGTTCCGTTATTATCACGGTATCTCCGGAACGGAGTGAGTCCATCATCCTGTCAAGTTGCGGACGCTCATTTTTTACTCCGGAGATCTTCTCACTGTATATCCGCTCACATCCGTTCTGAGTGAGCAGATCTGTCTGCCCATCGAGGTTCTGCCCGGTGGTCGATACTCTTGCGTAGCCTATAATCATATTTTTTAGTTGCAAAGGTAATTAAAAATATTCACAATCTTATTTGTGTGTTCATTAAGTAAGAAATTAACGAAGATAATGAACGCTCAAATGAATATTTTTATTAACTTTGCATTGAAATGGAAACAAGATATCAAAATATAATAGGGCGGCAAGAAGAATTGAGGATTCTTCTTGATGCTGTAAATTCAAGAGAATCAGAATTTGTTGCCATATATGGGCGCCGTAGGGTTGGGAAAACATATCTGGTAAACAAGGCTTTCAAAGGACAATTCGCTTTTCAGTACACTGGGTTGGAAAATAAAAATAATAAAGAACAACTAGAAGCCTTTCATATGGCCCTGATAAATCAAGGTTTGCGGAAGTGTCCTAAACCTAAAAATTGGATAGAAGCTTTTTATCAATTACAACATCTTCTTGAATCTGTTAAGACTGACTCTTTGGTCAATAGGAAGAAGGTGGTATTCCTTGATGAGTTACCTTGGATGGATGTACCGAGAGCCGGATTTGTAGAAGCATTGGGTAACTTTTGGAACAGATGGGCCGGATGGACAGAGGACATCGTGTTAATTATTTGTGGAAGTGCAACTTCCTGGATGTTCAACAAGGTATTCAGAAATCATGGAGGTCTGTATAATCGCATTACCAAGCGTATTCCTGTATATCCGTTTTGTTTGACGGAATGCGAACAATTATGTAAAAGTATGAATCTTGGATGGAACAGAAAACAGATTGTTGAAGCCTATATGATCTTAGGAGGTATTCCCCATTATTGGACTAAATTCAAGAAGGAACAGAGCCTTCCTTCAAATGTCGATAGACTTTTTTTCAGGCGTGGAGCAGAGATGAAAGAGGAGTATGGTGCATTATTTTCATCACTATTTTCTCATCCGGAAGCATATGAGGCTGTTATCAACAGCCTATCTCAGAAGAAAAAAGGATTAAGTCTAAAGGAGATTTCTGAATTATCAGGTTATAAGCTATCTGGCAGATTATCTACAATTCTTAAGAATCTGGAATTATGTGGATTCATTGAGAAGGTCAGTCAACCGAACAAGAGAAAGAGAGATGCAACGTATCAATTAATTGATAATTTCGTACTGTTCTATCATGAATTTATTCTTAAGAAGGAAGTGGAATCAAATTATTGGAGTACTTATGTCAAGACTCATGCTCATTCAGCATGGAGTGGATTGGCATTTGAACGAGTCTGCTTTCAGCATAGAAATCAGATAGCGAAGGCATTGGGAATATCTGGAGTATACACAAGTTGGTATGCATGGAGTGCAGAACCAGATAAAGAACATGGCTATCCCGGAATGCAAGTAGATATGGTTATAGATCGCGCGGATGATGTCGTGAATCTGTGTGAGGCAAAGTTCTCAACAAAACCATTTGCCATTACATCGGAATATATGGAGGATCTTCATATGAGACAGGGACGGTATCAAGAAGAAGTAGCACCTAAGAAAGCTGTACACCTTACGATGATAACAGTTTCAGGAATTGTTGATAATCCACAAAAATATGAGATTAACTCATTCGTGGAGCTTGATGACTTGTTCCTTCCTTAAACGATGTAAATTCAAGGAGTAGGTTGCTTATTATAGAGATATAGAAAAATTTTTCTATATAAAATATTTTCTATATGATACCCGGTATCTGGTATATCGTTGGAATATATACCACTTTTGAGGTGGTATATTCAGAGGTTGGTGGTAAATTTGAGTCAAGTCTTATCGTGATAATAAAGAGGCGATATTTGGCTATAAGTATGCAATTCTACCCACTTATAGCCGAATATCCGTGTTGGGATACTCGGTGGAGTACTAATCGACTTATTTCCACAAGTGGTAAAAAAGTCCACTTATGGAAATAAGTCGATTTTTGGAATGGTTTATTATTTTAGCTATGTTGTTGATACATAGGAATATTTATATAAATAAAATAATAAAATAATAAAATAATAAAATAATAAAATAATAAAATAATAAAATAATAAAATAATAAAATAATAAAATAATAAAATAATAAAATAATAAAATAATAAAATAATAAAATAATAAAATAATAAAACATCGGTATTGAACATTTCTTGTTATCAAATTGTGTATATTGTATATATTTTATATCTTTGCATCGTAAAACCAAAAAGACTATGGCAACAGCAATAAATATCAAGCGCAAGAACATCGATCTTCCTGTCGATACGCTGCAAAAGTTATCCATTATGGCAGTGGCACAAGGCAGGAGTCTGAAGAACTTCATTGAGACGATCCTTATAAATAAGGCGAACTCGGTATCTGTGGAAGTTAGTGAAAATCCCTCTCCCTCCGGAGATCCGTGGTTTGACGACCCGGAAAACATGGCATCCGTTAGGCGTGGCATCGAGGATATAAAGGCCGGAAGATGTCGAGCGTATTCTATGGATGAAATAAGGGATTTGTTGGGGGTATGATTTACGAGCTGATCTTATCAGACGAAGCGAAAGTCCATTTGAATGAATGGAGGAAATCTGGACAGAAGAAAACGCTTAAAAAGATAGCGGATTTGTTCACAGAGCTTCAGGAACATCCAAAGACAGGTACTGGACAGGTCGAACAACTTAAAGGTGAATTGTCCGGCAAATGGAGTCGTAGAATAACGAAAGGCGACAGGTTGATTTACACCATAGAGGATGAGAAGGTGTTTGTTACCGTTATCTCATTGAAAGGACATTACAGAGACAAGTGATAATGTCTCATTACCTATTTATTAGTAGTTTTTTTGAGAAGTTGATTTTGATACTTCTTTTGAAACGTAAAAAGGCTGGCTCCTCGATACCGGGAACCAGCCTTTTAGATTGTCTCAAAAACGGTCGATTTTGACTATAAGAGAAGTTATATGAAATAGTGAGTAAATATATTTCTTCGTATATAAGGAATGTAGTCAATTGTTTTAAGACAAATTAAGGACAGTGCTGTCATTGTTATGATTCCAGCACAAAAATAGCTATAGATTTCAGTAGTGAAAATTGACTTTAAAGCAAGTAAAAATAAGCAGACATAGGGTAATATAATACATGTGTATAAATCCCATATATTATATATATTAGATGGCTTTAGATAGAGAATGTTATGATTAGCGTTATATCTAAAGGTATAGATTGTTGGTGAAAAAAAATCAAGAAAACGTAGTTTTATTGAAATAGAATCACCTTCCTTAGCATCTAATTCATACACACCCTCATTAGGTGAATAAGTGGTAGCATGTTGTCCATTCTTTAAGATAATGATTTTCGATAAAGAATGGTTATAACCGCAATTAATAATGATTCTCATATTATTGATTATGTATGTGGAGATTTAGGTAATTTAAGTTATGTAGGTGTACACCTACATAACTTAAATTACCTAAATTTTTATTCAACATCGAAATATAATGCAGCAGCACCGGATGCTAATACTGCACCAGGACCACTAAGGAGTCCTCCTATTGCATCAGCTGAAGCTACTGTTATAATGTAGTCGCTTTTGGAAAGAGTCTTATCATCTTTCTTTTTCTCATCAGCTCTTGTTTGTGGTGTTGATTGGTCATTGCCAGCACTACAATTGCTATATCCTTCCAACTCAACATTAGACCAAAAATTTACATTATTAGAATTTGTCCAATATTCGATTGAGCCATATAGAATACCAAGAACTTGTGCAATCGCTTGGGTATCGATGTCTGAAGGGTACTTTTGAATATAGGTATTGTAATAGTCATTGATAAGAGAATGAAGATCGTTTAGTAATGAACTGTTGTCAAATAAGTTTTCATCGGAAATATTAGCTAATTTTTCCGAGATTCTTTTAGTACATTCATTTAGCGCCTCATACGCTATGGGATTTACTTGGTTGACAATATTGTCATTATTCCCTCTGGTCTGCAATGTGAGTGGAGTCTCCAAACAGAACATCAGATCTTTCATTGGTGCTAGTTCTCGGGAAATTTTAGAGGCTTCATTTTTGCCATATTGGATGATTATAAAAGAATCAAAAGCAGATTCTATGAATTCTTTATCGCAAATGCCATGGGAATTCTGTATCTCGGACTTGATGTAATCCAATCCAAGATTATGGGCATCAGCATATTCAATCAGAATGTTTTCTGATTCTGAATAGTTTGGGGTGATTCCATCTTGCTCTTCGTTAGTGCAAGAGGATAGGAGGCTTATCAAAAGGGTAGATAATGCGACTCCAAGAAGAATGATAAATTTGGGTTTCATTCGAGAGTTTTATTTATATGATTAATGTTAGTTTAGATTTTGAAAACAGGCGCTTTCTGAAGAGGATATTTACAATGAAATAAATCCTTGTGCAATCCATGTTTCACCACTGATTTCAAGATGAAACTGTCCAGAATCGTAAGGCAGTTGGATTATTGTATTTATTGTGGAGTCATATCCAATTAAATTTTCACCCATAAAGACGAAAACCTCGCCATCATTTTCTCCGTCGTAGGATATGTCTATAGAATTACTTTCTGCATCATAGAAAGCTTCTATAGAAATATGTTTAGGAGCGCGATGGACTCCTGTATTGTGAGTCCTTAATTGGGTTATTTCCAATTTAATGGATTGAGAAGAAGTGTTGGTCTTCGATTCCTGCGCCATCGCCTGAAATGCTGCCATTATCATTACGATGACAAGAGATAGTAATTTAGTCATTTTGATATGCGTTTTTGATTGATTTTGATGTTGCAAAATTACTGCCACGGACTTTCAGATGCCAAATCAAAAGTTTCATATCTAAAGAATTTTTGGAGATGTAAATATTTGAAAATTAATAATATACAAATGGGGGGGGGGTGGTTTATTTTGGAATAGAGGGTGATGAACTTTCATAAGATGGACTATCTGAAAGTTTTTGGAGGAAAATACGAAGATTTGTAGACTTGGGAGCCATGCCAAATTTGTTGCGGATAGACCAACTTAGGTTGTATTGGCTCTTAAATCCTGTTATAAGTCCATATTCTTTTCCGGATAATCCACATAGCAAGGCACACATGTATCGGATCTCATGTGTTGAGAATTGATGAGTATGTATTTGTTTGCTAAGAAAAGTGTTTTTTGATGCAATAGCATCGAGAATATCCCCCCAAGGAATATCATAGATAGAGAATTCAGTGATATTCGATGTATTTGTTTGACCTATGTCCTGATTTAGATAATACTGAAGAATGTTTCTATGATGGGAAACGATTTCTTCCATACCAACGGATCTGGTCGCTATATGATATAGCAATTTAGAGAGAACGGTAAGTGCTAGTTCTCTCGGTGATAATAATGAGATGTCTTTACGAGGCATTTTTTTATTACAAAAATACCTCACAAAACATTCATTAAAAAAATAAAAGTTTCAGCTGTATGCTATGTAAGATTCTAATAACTATAAATATAGACTGTGTGAAAGTGGAAATTTTGGAATATGATAATATTTACTTTCAGAATCAAGGCTTACATTATAAATTTTTGAGAAGTTTTCGCACATATATACCAATATTGGTTTCGTGCTTGTCAATACCTAATTTCTTACGGATGGCACTACTCGTATTAACATGGCTACGCTTATTCATGTAATTACCCACTTCCTTTCCTCTCAATCCAATTGCGTAAAGACATACGTAATTAATCTCATCGGTGGTCAAGTTGTGATCTTCAAAATACTGTATGAATCGTGGATGAGAAACCTGAAAAGCCAATCTGTTAGAGTTCATGAATTCATCCTTGTTGTCGGTAAGCTCCTTAATCCAGACATCGTAAGGCTTCTCATATTGGTCGTTATTAGTAATGTAACTGGCTAGTAGTGAATTCAGCATCTCAATGCGGACTTTTATTTCTCTTTGAACTTCCATGGGGAGTTCTTCTCTGCTGTTAATTAGAGCTTTGAGACTATCACTTTCATTTTCTAGAGTTTCCACTCTATGAGCTAAATTCTCGGCTTCGAGTGCTTTCTTGTCTCGTTCCAATTGAAGATTCCTATTCTCGAGAGCTAAATTATCTTTTTCAGATTTTAGTTTGGCGTTTTCGGCCTCCTTAGTCCTTACTTTTTCAAGAGCAAGTTCTTTCTTTGCCCTATTACTACGAACAAGTAAACACAGTATTAAAATTCCCATAGAAAGGACTGCAATCCCTCCGAAGCACCCCCATATAATTCGAGATTTATGTCTGGCATCTTTTTGTGCTTGAAGCTCTATTCTATGTTTTTCTACTATAGAACGTGAGGCTTGTTCAAATTTAAGGAAATCAATAGAGTCTTGCTTGTGACTGTATTGTTTATACAACGATAAAGCGTCTTTGTAATTTCCTAAACCTTCAAAAATGGGTACTGATATTGATAAATGCCTAAGCGTGTCATATGGAAGACCACTGTTTTTAACAATGTTCAGTAACTGAAAGGCTTTATTGTCGTTGCCAACCTTATTATAAGCTAACGCAAGGTTAAGTGCATCATTCAGTGAACTTAAATTTTCTTCTTGCTCATGTATTAGGCCTTTTATATCATCAGTAGCCCCAAATTTTAAGGCATACGATAATTGAAGTCGTGTTAAGGACTTCTTTGAGATACTATCTAACGACGAAAAATGTTCAATAGAATTTATTATACTGTCGCCAATAGATTGATTTCCCAAGATTATAGCTCCGTCTAATGCTTTGAATAAGCAGTCTAGTTCCTGATTCCTAAAAGCCAAACCATTATAGATATCAGCTGCTTTCAAAGAGTAAGAGACATAGCTATCGATGTCGAATAATTCATTATAGATGTATCCAATAGCAACTAAAGTTCGAGCCATAGTCAGGGAGTCTGTTAAGTGAGGGTTGTCAAGGCCTTTAGAAAATGAATTCAAGGCATTATCATGATCCCCCTGATTTTGAAATATGCGACCACGATAATAGTAAGTCCGGAGCATATCATCTGGTGTGCCTTTCTCTATATAGTAATCACAGGCAGGTTGAAGCACATCAAATGTTGTGGTGTCGATATAGTTCTTATCGAGAGCCATTGACATCAGAAGAGCGTATTTTGCCTTTTGGTTTTTGTCTGATAATTGCCCCTTATCTATGGTAGATAATATTATCAACGCTGAATCTGGATGGGACTCCATCAATGCTTCTGCACGATTAAGCGTTTCTTGTTCCTTTGTACCAGAACAAGAAATAGTACTACAAGCTAATGATAGTAGCATGAGTACAAGGATATTATGGAGGAATTTCATAAAATCTTACAATGTTACTATTTTGCTTATATACCCGGATATCGTATTTCAGCTTATGGCAACAAGTGATACAAACTGAAAGACAGCTTTAATTGGGCGATTGAGACTGCAAAATTACTAAAAATTTTTCACTTCATCAATATTTCTTGACATCTAAAATCATGGTAAGCCTCTGATATTAGGCAAACTCCAGCCGTTTTACGAATGAATGAATCTTTTTTATTTTCATTTTGTAGATTGGAAAATAATCACTAACTTTGCGACAATAAAACAATATAAAAATAAAACATTAAATAAATATAGCAATATAAATGGCCGAAGATAGAGTGGAAGAACTCAAGAGGATATTGCAGCAGAATGAGGTGAGTGTCGCCAATGCTCATGAGGCGTTGGAGCACCATCTCAATCAACTGCACCGTCTTGGGGCAACCCTGGAAGATAACGTGTGTGAAGTCCTCAGGAAAGTAATTGCTCAGGCAGAGGCTATCGAGGAACTTGACCGAATAACAAATTGGACATGGCGAAAATAATAGCGATAGCCAACCACAAGGGTGGTGTGGCTAAAACAACGAGTTGCGTAAATATTGCCGCAGCCTTGGCAAAAATGGGCCGTCGGGTATTGTTGGTGGATGTAGATCCACAAGCGAACCTTACGAGCAGTTTCACTGATGAAAGCAAGATAGAGGCTTCAATCTATGATGCAATGAAAGGTGCTCCGGCACCAATCATGCACATATCGGAGAACCTTGATTTGATACCATCCCACATAGATCTCGCCGGAGCAGATATGGTGTTCAGCAATAAGATTGCCCGGGAACAGATTCTGAAGAATATCCTTGATGAACTGAAGGCTGGGTATGACTATATAATTATAGATACTCCCCCGGCTCTTGGTTTGGTGACAATCAATGCTCTCACTGCCGCTGACAGTGTGATCATATCAATCTGTGCGGAAACTCTCCCTCTCCGAGGATTGGTAATGCTCGATGAAATGATAGGAGACATCGCTCAAAGCATCAACAAGGGACTTCATGTTTCGGGCATCATAATCGCCAAGTACAATCGGCGCAAACTTGATAATGCGGTTATCGAGGCTATTCGTGAAAAGTATGGAGATAAGATCTACAAGACCTATGTAAGAACATGTGTGTCGGCGGCAGAAGCTCCGACCTATCGTCAAAGTGTTTTGGACTATGCTCCGGGATCCACCGTTGCGGAGGATTATAGAGCACTCGCAAAAGAGATAGACAATCAAACAATATAAAAATAAATAAGTATAGCAATATACAAATAAAACAATATAAAAAGTATGGCAAAAAAGACATTGACATCAGGATTGCTTGGTACAGTGACAGGCTTGAGCAAGGAGGCTGAATCAGTATCTACTAATTCGGCTGTTGCCCCTGTCGAAATGCCAAAAGAAGTGGCACCTGAAATACCGGGACAATCCGATAAGCGCAGACCGGGAAGACCATCTGCCAACTCGGGAGAACCGGAGATATGTGTGACATTCAAACTTCCGGACTCTCTTGCCCAGGAAATAAAGATGCTTGCCGTGGTTGAGCGCACAACTCAAAAGGAGATCATAACGGCAGCATTGAAGGAGTATGTTTCTCAAAGGGTAAAATGACAATATAAAAATATTTCAATATATAATTGAATAAATAAAACAATTTATATTGTTGTTAATTGGAGCGGCCACAAATGCGGTCGCTCCAATTAAATTCTTGTATCTTCTCGGTCTGAAAAAGGAGTTGATTTGTGTATGTCGAAAGGAATGACTATTTTTGTAAAGTGTAAAAGAAAAACATATTGATAATATACGCCCCCCTAATGGGGCACGAGGAACGAGTGCCCCTCTGTTCAAAATTTTAGATTATGAGTATAGATTTTAGTAAGGTTGATTTGAATAATTTTTGATTTCGATACTCTTTCCGCGGATGAGTATCGGGAGTTTCTTCAGGCTTGGTCGGATTATCATGGTCGGCTGAACCGTGTTTCTGTGGATGTGTTGGAGCAGGAGTTTGAGCGTAAATCCGATTATCTTCAGTGTGGGGAGCATTATGAATTGTCAGAGCTTTATCCTGATGAGTTTGTAGAGTTGTTGTTTGAGAGAAAAGCCTTTGAACAGGGTGAAGGGATTATTCCTTTTGAGGAAGTTCAGAGTTATGAATATCAGTTCTGGTTGAAGCAGAAGATCCGGAACAAGGCTTTGAGGTCAGAGTCCTTCAATTCAGATGATGTATCGTCAGAGAAGATCGACTATAGTGGTTATCGTATGTGGAGATATAATCCTGTTGTGTTTTACAAGGATGGAAAGAAGAACAGGCATAGGTTGTTGCTGAAGGATGATGGTGAGAGTCTGAGTTTCCTCAATGGGCGGGACTTTGCGATATTGTCCCCGGTGACTTATGTAGGGCGTACCAACTCTTATAGGAACGCTCGGTTTCTTTATGCCTTTGCGATAGATCTTGACGGTGTGAGTATGCACGAGGTTCGGATGTTGTTGCGTGGTATGACAACTGGGTTTATCCTGTTGCCAATATCATAGTCAATTCCGGACATGGGATTCATGTGTATTACCTGTTGAAGCGTCCGATTGAAATGTTCGCCACTCGCCTTGATGCTTTGAACAAGATGAAACGAGGTTTGACCAAGATTGTGTGGCTCGTGTCAAAACTTGGTGCGGAGAGGGCGCAGGTTCAGAGTGTGGTGCAGGGCTTCCGTGTGCCGGGAACCAAGACAAAGTTCGGCAAACCTATCCGGGCATTCTGGAACCGTTCCGCGCCCATGCACACGCCGGAGGAACTGAATAGCTTTTTAGGGCGTGCTTTTGGTTTGTCTGATGAAGAACTCGGACAGTTGACAGATAAGACTCCGCATAATCCGTCCCGTGTGACGCTGAAAGAGGCGCAGGAACGATGGCCGGAGTGGTATGCCTCACGTGTCATAGGACGCCGCAGGGTAGGTAAGAAATGGCAACTCAATCGTGGTCTGTATGATTGGTGGCTGAATATCCTTAAAGACGGTCAGCAGGTGGAAGTGCATCATCGGTACTGGTGCATTCTTACATTGGTAGTCTATGCCGTTAAATGCGGTGTGCCTCGCGATGAAGTTCTTGCTGATGCTCTCTCTTTGGTCCCGGCTTTTGACCGCAAGACAGAGACAGTGGATAATCCCTTTACGGAGGACGATGTAAACGATGCCATGAGAGCGTATGACGAGGAATATAACAAGTGGCCTATTCGGGTTATTGAAACAACTACAGGAATACGAATAGAAAGAAATATCAGAAAGGACGTAAGCAACCACTTCATTTGATGATTGCTCGTGCAAGTCGGGATGTACAGGCATTGGCAAAAGGTAAGACAAATTGGTATGAAGGTAATGGACGTAAGAAAGGTATTAAGATAAGTGCGGATAAGAGTTGCCATGCGACACTTATAAAAGAGTGGCGAGCGAAGAATCCGGATAGCAAGAATAAATCTTTGTGTGCCCGGAGACAGGACTCTCAAGACCAACTGTTACCCGGTGGTGGGATTCTGCCGAGCAGGAACCACTAAAACAATAAAACATTAAATAAATAAAACAATATATATTGTTTTATTGCTGGGCTTGCGAGTCCGTTTCATACTTCCCTTCAAGAACCATAACCATAGTATGAATGTTATTTGTAAGGAAAATATTTACGCCAGAATGTTCAGGTAAAATAATTTTCAGAAATATGAATTTTCAAAACAAATAACAAATGCTTTATCAATGGATGAAACAGAAGAAGAAAAGGTTGATCTTTTAGCAGTCAGAAAATCTTTCGAGAAAGATCCAAGAAAGGTCATTGAGATAGAGATGAACAAGGATGGCATATTCTCCGAGAGAACCATATATGCTATGGAAAACACGTTGAATTTAAGCCTGCTTTCTCCCCCTGAGGGACCGAAGCTGGCAAGTGAGGCAGAGGCTCTGTTCGTGCTGTCAAAGCGCGGAACTGTTTTGGAAACAACAGAAGCTGATTTCATAGAGGGATATATCTCCCCTATGGTGTACCGATCTTCCTCGATGAGTTCCCGCAGGTTCCAATCGCCCCGAAGTTCGTGAAGATGATTAAGGATATGAACGCCGGAAGTGGTGTCCCACACGCTACGATCACATCCACAATCAACAACATACTCGACCGCTTTTTCAGTGGGTATTTGCTTGTGAGTAACCGTGTCAAAATGGGATACGGCAAGGTAGAGGAATAGCACAGGTATCCTCCGGAGGTCAGTTGTTTCAGGCGGTTCCATCGCTTGCGCGAGAGCAAATTTTTTAAATTTGCCATAGCTTAATAGGGCAAAATATTGGCGAAGCCACCGCATCCACTCCGTTGGGATGCTATATTTAACCCTATTAAGGCATGTGGCTTCGCCCCCTACAACCCCCCACAAGGGAGTGTCCTCTCCCTTTGAACCCCACCGCCGGGATGACCCTTCCCGGACCCTCGGACAAGGGCTTCCAGCCCCCGTCACCCCCGGGCAGAGAGTGACCCTCTCTCTGCACTCTCCGGCAAAGGGAACAGCTCTGCGGCCGCCGTTCCCCTTGCATCCCTTCCCGGCCGTTTCCGTCCACCTTCCACTGAAAATATATGAGCCTATACAGTCTGCCATTATGAGAAATGCTACGGTCCACCGGTGTCCTACTCCACCCATATCGAGAGGAAGAAGGCGGACGGAACGGAGCATGTGCCGTACAACATCAAGCGCAGAGACCTTACCAGACATAACAGGAGTTTATAAAGGAAGCCCGGGAGATTGGCCGCGCAGCCATCGAGAAAAGGCTTGATGCTGTCCGTCATCAGAAGGATGCCGACGGCAATGAATACGAGCGCAAGATCCGGAAAGGTCAGATATGCTGCATCGAGATTCGCCTGAGTGCTTCGGTCGAGGGTATGGCTGAGATCATCGAGCAGGGCAGGCTGATGGAATGGTGCCGGGAGTCTATCAAGTGGGCGCAGAAAGAACATGGCAAGGAGAATATCGTGAGTGCGGTTCTGCACATGGACGAGGAGACTCCTCACCTTCATGTGTCTCTTGTTCCTGTTGTGTCCGGAGAAAGCAAGAAGCAGAGGACTACAAAAAAGAGAGCCGCCAAGGATAAGGAGAATGCGGAGAAGAACGGGGAGGAAGCCCCGAAGAAGAAACGCCGCTACAAGAAAAAGGCGACAGTGGAGACCTTGCGGTTGTGTGCCGATGATGTCATGACCCAATGGGATCTGACAAGGCGGCATACCGAGTATGCCATTGCGATGGCTCCTTTCGGGCTGGAGAGGGGCGAGGAGGGAAGCCCTGCCAAGCATAAGGATCTTGCCCAATATTATAAGGAGCAATACGAGCTGCAACGCGGGCGGCTGGACGAGTTGCTCAAGGAACTCGCCGGACAGGAGGACTTGGTAAAGGAGAAGAACCGGGAGATTCTTAAAAAGGACAGTCAGATCCGGGAGCAGGAAAAGGAACTGAACGAGACCAGGAGTGAACTCACTGAAAAGAAAAATGAGATAGCCCGGCAACAGCAGCAGCTCGACAAACTTCTTCCGTTGATAGTGAAGGCGCAGGACAGGCTCGACACTTATACTGAAGCCGGAGAATATGCCGAGGGTCGCATAGAGTCCGCTGACCGTCTTCTTCAGGCGGCGGACAGCAGGGAGAAAGAGGTTGCCAAGGTTGAGAAGGAGGCATTGGATAGGATAAACAACGCCTCGATAAGTTTCCTTGCCAAGAAAGAGGTGGAGAGGCTTGCAAAGGAGAATGCGGAGCTGAAGTTGCTCGTGTCCGCAACGCCACCGCACTGGAGAGAGAGGCCGCTGCCACACGGCATGAGAAA
>PDYJ01001578.1_pt1 | contig 24062 bp, 26 predicted proteins | sample 1430841 | NCBI WGS metagenome assembly PDYJ01 (sample SAMN07237672, study PRJNA390542) | Gut metagenome, whole genome shotgun sequencing project. | isolation source: fecal pellets | host: Mus musculus | place: USA: New York, NY | collected 2016-10 | reverse complement strand
CTCGTTGTGACCGCCGGACTCAACGACTACATCATAGCCGACGCCGGCGACGTATTGCTTATATGCCCCAAAGAGCGTGAGCAGGATATAAAACGCATCGTCAACGACGTGCAGGAACGATTCAACGGCAAATTCCTCTGATCTCTGCCGGACAGTCCGCTAAAAACCACAGTGCCATGCATCGCGCTCGCGATGCATGGCACTGTGGTTTTACTTCTGCTGTCAGAGCACGTCCGACTAACGCTTGTCGACAGGCAGTCCCCGCACAAGACCCGGATCGAGCGATATGAGAGTCTCGGTACCCGTCACTCCGGCGATATTCTGTATCTTGCCGTTGAGAAGCTCCATCAGATGCTCGTTGTCGCGGGCATATACCTTGATGAGCATCGTGTACGGACCCGTCGTATAGTGACACTCCACCACCTCCGGTATCTTCTCAAGTTCCGGCACCACGTGGCGGTACATGGCGCCACGTTCGAGATTTACCCCTATGAACGTGCACGTGTGAAAACCCAGCGCACCCGGATTGATATGATAACCCGAGCCGGTGATCACACCCATATCGGTCAGACGCTGTATCCGCTGATGCACCGCCGCACGCGAAATACCGCATTCGAGCGCCACGTCCTTCGAGGGTATGCGGGCGTTGCCTATGATGATGCTCAGTATCTTTCTGTCAAGATTGTCGATTTTATCCATTCCCGAGATTCTGTATACATTTACCCATGCTAATGCCTGTCAGAGGCTCTTTTCAATTACAAAATTATACATTTTTCATTACTCCGGCAACATTTTGCATAATCACCTTGCGTGCCCGATTGCGAACAAATTGCTATATTTGCATCACGAAAACGACACGAACCAATCTTACTCAACAAACCAGAACACAATACCACACCTGATATGCCACGCAACCTTCTCTTCGACCTCGGCGGAGTAATAATGGACATACGCCGCGACGACTGCCTCGAAGCTTTCCGCAGCCTCGGCATGGAGCATCCCGAAAACCTTATCGGAGAATACGTGCAGAACGGCCCGTTCGGACAGCTCGAATCGGGCGAGATTTCGGTCGCACAGTTCCACGACGCCCTCCGGGCACAGCTCCCAGAAGGGGTCACCGACCAGCAGATCGACCGCGCTTTCTGCGCATTCATCACCGGACTCCCCCAGCCACGGCTTGCCGCACTGCGCCACCTGCGCAAGCGTCGCGGAGTGTATCTGCTGAGCAACACCAACCCCATCATGTGGCGCGGCGTCATCGCCGAGGAGTTTCTCAAGGAGGGACTGCGTCGCGAAGACTACTTCGACGGCATCGTCACATCATTCGAAGCCAAATGCATGAAACCCGACGAGCGCATATTCCGCCGCGTGGAGGAATCGTTCGGCATCCGCCCGAGGAAACACTCTTCCTCGACGACTCGCAGGCCAATCTCGAAGCAGCCGCACGCCTCGGATACAAAACGATGCTCGTGGCGCCCGGAACCGAATTCGCCGATCTGCTCGCAGCCGAAGGCATAGCCTGATCTGGCAACAGCAGAGAGCACCTGAGCACGATAAACGCCACTCCGTAAAAGCCGATATGGAACTGACTATCAATCCCCGCGACACCGACACACGACCGTCGATAGTCACCGTCGGGATGTTCGACGGCCTGCACCTCGGCCACCGGTTTCTGCTCTCTACGCTCGACGACATTGCGTCGCAACGCGATCTGCGCCCCGTAGCGCTGACATTCGACCGCCATCCGCTTGACCTCATCGACCCTATGCGCGCTCCCGCCATGCTCGCCCCGCTCCAAGAAAGGCTCCGGATGATGGCCTCATGCGGAGCGACTCCCGGAGTGATCAGATTTGACGAAACCACCCGACTGCTTTCAGCAAGCCGGTTCATGCAACAGCTTCGCACGAAGCTCCACGCCAAAGTGCTACTCATGGGATTCAACCACCGGCTCGGTCACGACCGCCTGTCGACACCCGACGAATACCGCCGCGCTGCCTATAGCGCCGGCATTGAAGTCATGTTTGCACCCGGATATCCCCACCATTTCGGAGGAGCGCCTATCTCATCAACGGCCATACGCGCGGCGCTTGCCGAAGGCGACACACGCCTGGCAGCTGAAATGCTCGGCCGTCCATACACGCTTGAGGGCACCGTAATCGGCGGAAAACAGATCGGACGCACAATAGGCTTCCCCACCGCCAATATAAGCGTAGAACCGGCCCTGATGCTCATACCGGCCCATGGAGTCTACGCTGCCAGAGCCACCATTGCCTCAGGAGCCTCATATCCCGCCATGGTCAATATAGGAGTGAGGCCCACGGTCGATTTGACCGAGAGCCCCACTGTAAGCGTTGAAGCGCATCTGATAGGATATGAAGGCGACCTTTACGGAAGCCGCGTAGCCATTGCGTTCATCGAGCGTATGCGCTCCGAAATGCGTTTCAGTTCCATTGACGGGCTGCGGGCCCGGCTGCAGGCCGACGCATCAGCCGCAAGTGCCATTCTGGCCGCCGAGACCTATAAAGAAATGCCATAAGGCAAGCCCGGTCGACACCGACACGTTGAGCGAATGCTTGGTGCCGCACTGCGGTATCTCCAGACACACGTCGGCCGCATCCACAGCCTCCTGACTGACACCGTGCACCTCATGTCCGGCCACGATCGCATAGCGCTCGCCCGGCTGCGGGCGGAAATCCTGGAGCGCAACGCTCCCCTCCACCTGCTCGAGCACACACAGCCTGTAGCCATCCCCCCGAAGATCCTCCAGACATTCGGCCGTCGACGCATAGTAGCGCCATTCCACCGAATCCTCCGCCCCAAGAGCGGTCTTGTGGATCTCCACCGACGGCGGCACGGCTGTGATGCCGCAAAGCATCACACGCTCAGCCATGAAAGCGTCGGAGGTGCGGAATATCGAGCCAATATTGTTGAGCGAGCGAATATTGTCGAGCACCACCGTCACAGGAAGTTTTTTCTTCGCACGGTAAGCGTCGAGCGAGTCGCGGCCCAGATCCGTTATGCTCTTCTTCTTCATTGCCGGCTCTCTGCTGCTGCTGACTGATCAGTCGATGATATCAAATCCGGTATAGCGGCGCAGACACTCCGGCACAACGATGCCCTGAGGAGTCTGGTTGTTTTCGAGCAGAGCCGCCATTATTCGCGGCAGAGCAAGTGCCGAACCGTTGAGAGTGTGACACAGGCGGGTCTTCTTGTCGGCATCGCGGTAGCGACACTTCAGACGGTTGGCCTGATAGGTCTCGAAGTTGCTTACCGACGACACTTCGAGCCAGCGCTTCTGCGCGCCCGACCACACCTCGAAGTCAAACGTTATAGCCGAAGTGAAGCTCATGTCGCCGCCGCAGAGACGGAGTATGTGCCAGGGCAGACCGAGCTTTTCGAGCAGTCCCTGCACGTGGGCCTTCATCTCCTCGAGAGCCGCGTAGGAATTCTCGGGCTTCTCTATCCTCACGATCTCCACCTTGTCGAACTGATGCAGACGGTTAAGACCTCTGACATCCTTGCCGTAGCTGCCCGCCTCGCGACGGAAACATGCCGAGTAGGCGCAGTTCTTCACCGGAAGCTGGCTCTCGGAGAGGATCACGTCGCGGTAGAGATTGGTCACAGGCACCTCGGCCGTGGGTATGAGATAGAGATTGTCCTCGCCTACGTAATACATCTGACCCTCCTTGTCGGGGAGCTGTCCGGTGCCGTAGCCCGAAGCCTCGTTGACCACGTAGGGTGGCTGAATCTCAAGATAACCGGCCTCGGAAGCCTGATCGAGGAAAAACTGTATCAGAGCGCGCTGCAGTTTGGCGCCCTTCCCTTTGTAGACCGGGAAACCGGCGCCGGTGATCTTCACTCCTAAATCGAAATCGATCAGATCATATTTCTTTGCAAGATCCCAGTGGGGCATGGCGTCGGCGCCGAGATCGGGCATCGGACCTCCGGTAAGCTCCACCACATTGTCCTCGGCGCTCAGTCCGGCCGGCACAGCCTCGCAGGGAATATTGGGCACAGTCAGGAGTATCTCGCGCATACGGCGTTCGGTGTCGGCCAGACTGTCGGCCACATCCTTCTGCTCCCCTTTGAGGGCAGCCACCTGCTGCTTGGCCTGCTCGGCCTCATCCTTCTTGCCCTGTTTCATCAGCGCGCCTATCGAGGCGGCAAGCTTGTTAAGCTCTGCCGCACGGGTATCGTTGGAGAGCTGAAGCTGACGGCGCTGCGCGTCAAGCTCCATTATTGCGTCGATCGGGCCGCGGCCGTCGAATCCTTTGACAGCCAGACGCTCCACGATCCTGTCGGGATTCTCTTTTATCTGTTGAAGAGTAAGCATTTCCTGAAATTTCTTTTGTTTTTTACAACCATTCTATTGACATCTCGCTGAGCGATATCAGGCGAGCAGCTCCCTGACCTTGGCCGATATGACACGGCCGTCGGCACGTCCGGCAAGCGCCTTCGAGGCCACTCCCATCACCTTGCCCATCTCCTTGGCCGAAGTGGCGCCGGTCTGCTCGATGATTTTTTTCAGCTCGGCCACAAGCTCCTCCTCCGAAAGCTGACCGGGAAGATACTCCTCGATCACCGCAGCCTCGGCAAGCTCACCGGCGGCAAGCTCCGGACGGTTCTGCTGAGAGTATATCTCGGCAGTCTCGCGACGCTGCTTCACCATTTTTGTCATTATCCTGACAGCCGTTTCGTCGCTCAGAGTACCGTCCGATCCTTTTGCTGTCTTGGCTTCGAGAAATTCCTTTTTGATGCCGCGCAGTGTTTCGAGTCTCACCTGGTCGCGGGCAAGCATTGCAGCCTTTATATCGGCGCTGATGCGTTCAAACATATCCATAGTCGTGGTTTTTGTCCGGTTGATTTTATAACACGCAAAATTACTAAATTCAGTCCACTATTCAATGACAATCTGTCGCGCTTGTAAAAAAAGATTGCCGGAGGGCGCCGTAAGCCTCCGGCAATCATGCTGCTTTATCAGCAGGGACCGTCATTTTTTCTTTTTGTGTCCCTCCTCGGGAGTATAATAATCCTCCATGTCGACAGGTATGTCGCGGTTGTTCCATTCGTCTACGACCACTCTGAAGTCTATGGCCTTGCTAAGCACGGGATCGCCCTGCTTCTTGCCCACCCATTTCTTTTTGGAGTTCATGGTGCCCGGATCGCGCAGACGACACTGCTGCGAGGGAATGATCTCATATCTGCCGGCATAATCCTGTCCGGGAAGAGCCTTCCAGTTTTCGCGGCATGCGGTCGATATATCGCCGTCGATACCTACGCCGCCCATACCGAAGTCGAAGTCGTCGGGCGGATATATGCCGGCGCCGCTGTTCGTACCCATGAATTCGAGTATGTAGGTGTATTTGTAGCCCGGCTCCCACTTGTCGTCGATGGGCACGCATACCCATGCAAACTGCTTCTCGACATCCTTCCAGCCGATCGAATAGTTCACGTCTGGATAGCGGTACCCGTAGTTGTCTATAGGCTTGCCGGTAGTCTTGTCGTAGATCACGCCCTCGGCGTCGACAGGATTGCCGTTGTTGTCGATACGCTGTGTCGGATCATCCTCGCTGTACATCGGCAGTCCGGTTTCGTTGTTGACCGGAAATCCCTCGTCGTCAAGACGGTTGCCGATATTGTCCCAGGGTATGCCGTCGGCATTGACCGGCAGTCCGTTGATATTCCACTTCTCAGGGTCGGTATAGGGAAGAGTATGTGGCGGTGGGTATGGTTTTCATCGCCGTGGATCATCCACACCTGTATGGCGAGCAATATGTAGGCTCCGTGGTTGTTGGGCTTGCCCTCCTCGTCGTAGAACTGCTGCTTGGGATCCTCCTCACGGTTTTTGTTGTAAGGCACGAGCTGCTGCGGGAGCAGGAGCATATTGGTGGAATCCATACCCTCATGCTCGGTGTTCTTGCTGGTCAGCAGATGGCTGACATATGGCGAAGCCTGGATATTGTCGGTCACGAGGTGGTCGCAGACACCGTCGTGGTTGTAGTCGGTGTGGTGTCCTTCTCCCGGCGGAGCAGGATCAGGCCAGTTCTCGTCGTCGGGTATTCCCGTCGAGCTGTCGCCGTCGGCTCTTGAGCGCCCACGGGTTGACTCGGTATTGTCACCGCCCTGGTCGGGAACTACCGGAAGAGTGCTCGCTTCGGTCAGATAGCGTCCGAGCATCACAGGTTCGGGGAAAAACCATCCGTAATGGCTGCGGTTGGAGCCGTTGAGCAGCTTGTCCTCATCGACCACATTCGCATCATCGTAGTTCTGTCGTCCGGGAAGAGTCCAGTAGAGCTGGTCGTCGCCTATACCGCTCACCTTGGCCTGCGGGAAGGTCACGTCGCCGTTGTTGATGATGTTGCAGAACCATGCTCCGGCCACCATCACGCGGGTATTGTTGTTGGGCGAATACGCCTTAAGTTCTATCTGCGATAGAGCGTGATGGAAATGCAGCTCCACACCGCTCACCTCGTCGTTGTATGACCGCTTGTGCTCTATGATCAGATCTTCCTGCTCCTGCGGACGCTGATAGGGACGGAAGTCATGGATCATCTGTTTGGCAGCGGTGATGTCAATGCGTCGTCCCTCCTCGGGAGTGCTGCTGTGGGGGAGGAAACTGTTGCGGCTGTAGTGGCCGTTTATGCCCGATATGAAACGATAGGCGTAATAGTCCACCCAGGCCGCGTCGCGGGGGTAGAAATAGGGTCCGCCCTCGATGCTCCAGTGGAGCGCATAATAGTTGTCCTCTATCTCGTCGGGATCTACCTTCGTCACGAGCAGATCGTGGAAAAATTCCAGACCGTCGGGACAGTAGGCGTAGATACGGAACGAGTCGAGATTTTCTGTCGTATGTATCAGCGAGGTGCGGCTGTGGGTATTGACCGAAGTGGTGAATCCTATCGGATCACCCTGGTCCTTGGCTGTAATCACATCGTCGATACAAGCTGTCAATGCGCTACATGAGACCAGCCCTACGGCGAAGAGCAAAGTGGAGTAACGATGCATTTTATTCGATTTTAAATGATTGGTTGTTTATATTCTGTTGTTAAATTCAAACATACTCTAAGCACGTCATTGCATCGGTATGATGATCGGCGGAGTCGGTATCCACGGATCCACCACCGGACCGAGATCGTTCATGCCGCACACATCCATATCGCGAACCACGATCTTGACGTAGGTTTCGCCATCCTGCTCGTCGACCTGACTGGTCACGTCCCACTCAAAGAAACGGCGCTCCTCCTGCTCATTGATCACGTAGCAGCAGAGCTTGTGCTTCGACCATGTCTCAGGATCGGTAGGGCAGTGGGGAAATGCGTAGAAATGGCCTTCGAGCACATTGTCGTCGGTCGGTACCATCGAGAAAGGCACGATGTTGTTGTCATCGCCCTGGCCTGGCACCTCCATGTGGTGGACGCGTACCTTTGATGGCAGTCCCGACAGCGTTCCGCTGACCTTCAGCACCGTTTCCAGACATCCTATGTTCTCTATTATCACATGATAGTGTATGACCACCGGCTTGGGATACATCGTCACCACCTGCGTGACACCCACCTGTCCGTGGATATTGTAGTCTTCGAGAGTATGTCCGTAGATTCCTCCTGCGACGACTCCTTGACGCCCTCATCGTATGTTCCTTCAGCGCGTTTTATGTCATCATCCTCGGAGAAGTCGCCACCTCCGTCGGCCCTTATATCCATTCCGGCGAGTATATAGCTGTCGCGGGTATGGATGGTAAATGTCTTGTGCGACTCCTCGCCGCTGAAAGTGTATGTTTCCGTATCGGAGTTGAGGCATAGGAAATGGTAGTCGCCAACAGGAAGACTTATCGTACCGCCTTTTGAGCCTGCGAAGTCGAAACGTCTCGCCTTGCCCCCCTCTTTGGGATAGGCGTAGAAGGCCATCGACCTCACAGTGTATTCGGCTTCGGGAGCATCCCACCAAGCAAACTCCACACGAAGCATTCCGTCATGGGGATGATGCCAGCAGAATGGCTTGTGCTCGCAAGCCACCGACAGGATCAGCACTACGGACAAGGCCGTCAGACGCCTTATCATACGCCGTGACTTCGTGAGTGATATGTGATGTGATCTGAGTGTCATAATTCCATAAAGGGTCTGCTGCTGTCTACTTTTCCAGGTCTTCTTCGGTATTGACATTGCCATGTCCGAGCAACCACACAAGAGATACCTCCAGACGCGTGGGGCTTATCATCTTGCGGCGCTTTGTGGCTTTCCACACGTAGTGGTTGTCGATAGGCACATATTTGTAGAACTGTCCCCAGCTGTAGCCGAGTCCTATGGTGAAGTCGAGATTGAGCCGCGAAGTGATAGGCATTGAGTAGCCGTAGGCTATACCGGCCGCATGAGTCCATCTTCGGGCCTGATAACCCTTGCCGCCAAGCTCGAAGTCGTAGGTCAGCATCTGGAAATACGGACCTATGTGATGGCCGCTGAAAGGCTTGCCCTGCGCTTTCTTGCCAAACCATTTCTTGATCGTCAGGTCACCGCCATAGTAGCGCCAGTACCAGTGGATGCGGTCGCTCTTCCACCAGGCATAGTTCCAGTTGATCTCGGCCGACCACCTTTTGCCCATATAGAAATCAATGCCAACATTCGGGATCAGGAACAGATCATAGAGCATATTGGTGCTCACGGTCATATAGAACGGACGGTCGGTCAGTATGTGGTAATACGGCATCGGAGGCGCTATGATGGTCGGACATAGTTGAAGCGCTGCGGCCCGATCATAATGCGTGGCAGCGGCGGACGCGGATGCTCGTAGATGATCTGCACCTGCGATGCACGCAGTGACGGATAATACTTGTTGTAGAGATACATCCAGGGTATGGCCCAGTGGAGTTTCTTCAGACGCGGCATACGGTCGTCGGGAGTGCCGGGAGTGTCGATGATGCGCAACACCTCGTCGCGGTCAGGCACATCGGGGTCGGCAAGAACTATGCGCTTGAGTCCGCACCAGTCCACACCGGGATATTCGGCCGAGATGATCGACGGATCAAGCTCTACAGGCGAATTCTTGACCATATACTCGGTGATTCGGGCCGCACGCTGTTCCGAAAGCCATTTGTTGAATCGAGTCGTACCCTCAGGCGACGCACCACCCATGATACGGATCGCACGGACTTTGAGCGACGAGTCGCTCTTGATGCGTTGAAGCTCTACAAGAAAAGAGTCGAGTCGCTCGGCGTTGCGCTGATATTTCGGCAGAAGATTGACCTTCGACTGGTGGAAGTATATGCGTATGCCCACAGTGTCCATCCGACCGCCTTCCGACTCTATGCTGACAGATATAGTGTCGTCGGGACACACCTGAGGTGTGGACGAATAAAATTCGCCCTCTTTGGCGTTCTGTGCCCATGCCGGTGATATTGCGCCAAGAAGCATGAGAAGCACCCCGCAGACCCATCCCGCACGTGCGGATGACGATCCACGGCTGCTAAAGTAATTACAACCTGAATGATTATCTTCGTTAATATTCACGTCCTGTATACTTTTTCCTGCTGCGACTTTTCCTTAATTAACAACCCTTGGAGGATGCCGGAAAGACCGACCGCTTCCATTTGCCTGCATTTCAGACTACAAATATAGCGCAAGAGTTATAAACTATCGCTATATCGTCTGATTTTTAACACAAAAAATGTGATTATTCTGAAAAATACCGATTTTTACCGCAAAAAAAGTGGGTAAGCTATCTACATCGCACCGCTACGACCCGGTACCGCTGCTTCGATCAAGACCTGACGGAGTTCCCGGGGAGCTGGTCGTGTAGGACTTACCCACTGCAAAATTAGATAATATATCCGAAAACTACAAATTTATTTCGTCGTCAGTGTTCTTACCGACACATAATACACTATGTTACAGACTGAAAACATTAAAATCCATAGTCACGAGATCAAACGTCAGAAGACGGTCTGACAGCGGATCGCCCGTCCGGGTGATGATCTTAATGACTTCGGCGGCCTGAAGCGAGCCGGCCACACCGACGGCGGCATTGAGTATGCCGCGGCGGGCGCAGCCGCAGTCGCCGTCAGCGCGCGGCTCCGCACCGAATATGTCGCGCATGGTGCGGTGTCCCGGAAGCTGGGTGAACAGCTGACCGCTGAAACGGTCGACAGCCGCATAGGCAAGCGGCTTTCCAAGCCTGGCGCAGGTGTCGCTTATGAGAAGCCGCGTCGGGAAGTTGTCGCAACAGTCGGCCACCACATCATATCCTTCTAACAAAGGTTCTATGTTGGAGGCATCCACCATCATATCGTGGGTCAGCACCACTACATCGGGATTGACACGCGTCATGGCCCGCCGGGCGCTCTCCGTCTTGGGAGTGCCTATGTCGGGAGTGCCATGCATTATCTGGCGCTGCAGATTGCTTATGCCTACAGTGTCGGCGTCGGCCACTCCTATCGTGCCAACACCGGCGGAGGCAAGATAGAGCGCCACCGGCGACCCGAGTCCGCCGGCGCCAACGATCAGCACGCGGGCCGAAGCCAGTGCCTGCTGTCCCGGAAGATCAATCTCGCACAAATTGAGATGACCCATGTATCGCTCGTTGTCCATGACATTTACTCTTAGAATTCAAGTACTCTTAAAATTCAAGCCCGGCATCGGCGGCAAGCTGTCGGTCTGACTCTACGGTCGATCCGGTAGTGGTCAGCATGTCGCCTGTTATGGCGCCGTTGATGCCCGCACGCATCGCGCGAAGCTGTGCCTCGCGGCTCAGGGCGGCGCGTCCTCCGGCAAACCGCAAGGTTATCCTGGGATGGATCAGTCTGAACAAAGCCACCGTGGTGACTATCTCGTCTTCGGTCAGCGGAGCCGAATCCTGAAGGGGAGTACCTGGAATCGGGCAGAGTATGTTGATCGGCACCGACACCGGATCTATACGGCGAAGTGTCAGAGCCAGCTCCACGCGCTGGCGGCGCGACTCGCCCATGCCTATTATGCCGCCCGAACATATCTCAAGCCCCTCGCTGCGTGCCGCCTCGATGGTGGCGAGCTTCTGCTGGAGAGTGTGGGTCGAGCATAATGTCGGAAAATACGACGGTGCTGTTTCCAGATTGCAGTGATAGCGCGTCACTCCGGCCTCGCGCAGACGCCTCATCTCCTCACGTCCGAGCAATCCCATCGAAGCGCACAGTTTCTGTCCGCCCTCGCGGTGAAGAGCCTCTATATGCCCGCATGCCTTCTCCAGTTCCTTCCCGCTCATGGCACGTCCGCTCGTGACGAGCGAGAAACGCCCTATGCCATGGTTGCGGCTGCGGCGGCCGGCCTCCATGCAACGCTCACGGTCAATCAGCGGATACACGTCGGCGCCGGTCGAATAATGAGCCGACTGCGCGCACCATTTGCAATCCTCCGGGCATCGTCCGCTCCGGGCATTGACTATCGAACACGAGTCGAACTTACGCCCTATGAAAGTCGAAGTCACCTCTTCGGCCGCCTTCCATAGCAGCGGTAACTCTTCGTCAGCTATATCGCAAAGTGCGAGAGCCTCCTCATCGGTGAGACGTCCACCCGATTTTATACGCTCCGTTATCTCATTGAAGTCTATGTCATTCATCTTTACAATATCGATATTATGTTTGTTTTACACCGGTTTTTAGAGCATGTTTGAATTTTACTTCTGTTCACTCAAAGAGGATTTTCGCATACTCTTACCACACGTTGGGATCAGGCTGCGGACCCGGCTCGCCCGACGTGTCAAGTCCATGACGAAGCCATGCCCCGACAGCAGACGCCACAGAAATATGGCACCTCTGAAGCACAGCTCTATGCACATGGCCGTCCACACTCCGGCAAGACCCATCGTCGGGGCGAGAAGCGCCGCTATCGGAAGCCTTACGAGCCATATGCTCGAAAAATTCATCACTGCGGGCATCACTGTATCGCCCACTCCCACCATCACACCGTAGGCCACGATCGAGGCAGCGAACATCGGTTCGGCCCAGGCTTCGATCCTCAAAGCCTCCGATCCCAGGCGGCATATCTCCTCCACCGGACTGAACAGCTCCATCACCGCAGGAGCGAAAACCCACAGCACGGCTCCCATAAGGGTCATAACTATCATGCCGAGCGTCACGGTCAGATATCCGAACTGACGCGCAAGCGCCGGGCGTCCGGCTCCGTAACTCTGGCCGGTGAGCGTGGTGGCGGCGTCGGCCAGTCCATAGCCCGGCATGTAGCACAGCGCCTCGGCCGTGACCGCAAACGAATTGGCCGCTATGGCCATCACTCCGAGCGGAGCCACAATGACAGTGACCATGATCTGCGCCCCGCATATCACCGCATGCTCAAGCGACATTGGAGCCGAAACCTTCAGAGCGTTGCGCATCACCTTGCGGCGCGGACGAAACGAACCTTGATCCGAGGCCCGACGGCCGAATATGGCCAGATCGCGCTGCCGGCATGTGACATACCACAGCGCCAGAGCGGCGCAAACCAGTTCGGCGGCAACAGTGCCAAGAGCGGCACCGAGCACACCGAGTCCGGCACCGGGCACGGTCAGATGCACCGCGCCCACATCAATCTGACGCGCAGGAAATATGAGCAGGAAATTAAACACTACATCGAGCACACACATCATCACGTTGAGCCCGCCGGGCACTTTCATGTTGCCCGAAGCTCTCATGACGGCGCATCCGAGATAGTTGAGCGTAAGCACCGGCAACGCCGCCACAAATACCATGAAGTAGAGCGAGGCTTTGCTGTTGATTGTTTCGTCGCCACCAAGCCAGATGGGCAGAGGATGAGCTATGGCCATACCTATAAGAGCCACCACCGCACCTATGACAATAGAGGACGTGATACCCTGACGCAGGATTGACCGCGCCATCGAATAATCGGCAGCGCCCACACGATGGGCCACCTGGACCGAAAAGCCCATGGTGGCCGCCGAGCATGTGCCCCAGAAGAGCCACAGACTCGTACTCACCAGTCCGACGGCGGCGCTGTCGGACGCTCCGAGGCGGCCGACCATAGCAGCGTCGATATACTGCATGAGTATGCTCGACAGCTGCGCCATTATTGCCGGCCACGACAGACTCGCCGTCAGCTTCAGACGCTGGCCGAGCGAGAGCGGCGCCCCCGACTGGATAAGCTTTATCATATTTTGCGGTTAACGGCGCTTCAAGGCCGACAGTCCTTTGCACAGCCTGTCGAGTCCCTCGGCAAGAGTGGCTCTCGGACAGGCCAGATTGACCCGGAGGAATCCCTCACGGCCATACATCTCTCCGGCATTGACCCATACTCCGGCCTCAGCCTTCAGCTTCTCCTCAAGCTGCTCCGAAGTATAGCCCTCTATCGCACTGACATCGATCATCGGCAGATAAGTGGCCTCAAGCATGGTGACCGGACACTCCGGCAGCCTCTCGGCCACTGTCTTGGCAAAGAAGCGGTAATTTTCCCATATATAGTCACACAGGCTGTCGACCCAATCGGCTCCCTCCTGGGTATAGGATGCTTTCAGAGCGTCGACACCGAAACATGTCAGATCACATACCTCATTAACATTTACCGCATGGTCGATTGCTTCACGTGTGTCGGCGTCGGGACATACGATGTTGGAAGTATGCAGTCCGGCCGTATTGAAAGCCTTGGAGGGAGAAGTGCACACCACGGCCGAGCGGTCGATATTGCCGTAAGGCACATATTCGCAACCGGGCATGACTATCTCGCAGTGGATTTCGTCGCTGACCACTCTCACACCGTTCTCGCGGCATATCTCCGCCACCTGCTCCAGCTCCTCCTCACGCCATGCACGGCCGGCCGGATTGTGGGGATTGCACAGTATCATCAGTTTAGCATCGGGACGTGCGGCCAGTTCGGCAAGTCCGTCAAGATCCATCTCGTAGGTGAAACGTCCGTCGGGCAGGTCTATCCGCTGCAGCGGATTCTCAAGCAGACGGCAACCGTTGTTGCGCACCGACGAGAAGAAGCAGTTGTAGACCGGCGGCTGTATGATCACACCCTCACCGGGCTTCACAAGCGCCTTTATGATGGCCGAAAGCGCAGGCACCACTCCCGGCACCGGAATCACCATCGAGGTGTCGATGCTGTAGCCGTGGCGACCCTCGAACCATCCGGCGAGAGAGTCCATGTAGTCCTCGTCGGCGAACGAATATCCATAGACACCGCTCTCCGCACGGCGTATCATCGCCTCACGCACCACCGGTGCCGTGCGAAAATCCATGTCGGCCACCCAGAGCGGTATAACGTCGCCGTTTCCGGTGTATGAATCCCACTTTATCGAGGCCGTGTGGCGTCGCTCGTTTATTCTGTCGAAATCTGAATTGCTCATGACGGATCGTTTAATATTATCTTGCAGTCGGCGGGAGCCTTGACATTCCCGTCGATTATTACTTCACCTATCGAAGGTGCCTGTATGGATCCCGATGTCGGGTTCTTGACCGACGTGATATGGCTGTCGACCACCGCCTTTAGCGAGCTCTCCTCGAAAGCGAGATCGCAGTCGGCGTCAAACGTGCAGTGTTCGAGCACGAGATTGTCGGCATAGCATAGCGGCTGCGTGCCCGATATATGACAACGCACCAGTCGCAGATTGCGCGAATGCCATCCGAGATATTCGCCGTGAAGCTCCGAGTCGCAGACGGTGACATTCTCCGTGTTCCAGAACGCATCTTTCGACTCTATGCGGGCATTGCGTATCTCCACGTCGCGGCAATACTGAAACGAATAATTGCCCTTCTGACGCCATCCGTCGATGCGTATGCCCGTGCAGTGCATGAACAGATAGTCGGCATTTTCCACCTCACAGTCGCGGCATATGATGTTGCGGCAGTGCCAGAGTGTTTCCTGGGCGTCGGGGATTCTTACCTTCGACAAGCTCACCCCGTCCATCTCGCGGAACATCTTGGGAGCCTCGACAAGAGTATCGTTCATCACCAGGGCGGTACTGTACCACAGTGCGGCGCGCGCTCCGGGAGTGAACGTACAATGGCTTATACGAAACCTGTCGACATGCCAGAAAGGATATTTCCCCTCGAAACGGCAATTGACAGCCTCTATGTCGCTGCACTCCTTGAGAGCCGACTCACCGGCATGGACAGTGACATTATCAAGCCTCAGACCATGGGAGGCGAACAACGGGCGCTCGCCGCCGAATTCTTCGTTTTTTATCTCTTTCATAGTAAATAACTGATCACCTTACATAAACCGATCCGGCACAGGCATGCATCATCGGTTTTACGACTGCAAAATTACGCATTCTTTTCGCTTTTGTGACCTATAATGATAAAAATGGATGCACCGGTCGGCATTAAGCGAAAATTACATTAAATTTGCACTATATTATACTTAAACACATCAATTCCCGCCATACAGTGCGAAACATACCGCTAAAAATACTACTCGCAATATGCATTGTCTTCATGGCAATGGCATATCCCGGACATATCAGCGCACAGATAGTCAACGCCGATTCAATAGGCACCGTGATCAGCTCCGACAGCATCCGACGGGCCTTCGACAACGGACCATACTTCGGACTCTATAAGGATAATTATTTCATATTCGGAACATCGGTAGGGCAGCGGCCTACGAAAGAGAACAGCAACATCAAATTCCAGATCTCGATATCACAGCGTCTGACCAAGACAGTGATGCCGCTCCACAGCTATCTGTTTCTTTTCTACACCCAGAAATGCTTCTGGAACGTGCTTGAAAATTCAATGCCGATGACCGACCTCAACTTCAATCCCGGCATAGGACTGGCCAAACCGCTGTTTGTCAAAAACCGGTATATAGGCAAAGCCTTTCTGCTGGCAGAGCACGAAAGCAACGGCCGCGACGGCACCGCATCGCGCTCGTGGAACAAAATATCGTTCGGAGGCAACATCATAATCGGCCAGCAGATGCAGGTACACGCCAAATTCTGGATTCCCATCATCGACGGAAAAGAAAACAACGACATTCTCGACTACTGCGGAATATATCAGGTAGGCACATCGCTGACCACAGTCGACCGTCGATTCGGAGCGTCGGTCATACTCACCAAGCGCAAAGGATGGAGACTCAACTACAATACCATCATAGAGCTTAACTACAGGATATTTCCGCGTGACAACCAGTATCTCTTCCTACAGTATTACAACGGCTACGGGGAGGGACTGCTCGCCTACAAGGAATTCCACTCCCAGCTGCGCATGGGGATAGTGATCAAGCCCACACTCTTCTCCGACTACTGATGACAAAGACAGATTTCATTCATCATACATTAAAGGCATCATCCATGAAACGATTAAAGACAATCATTGCAGCCACAGCCCTGCTTGCCACAGTGGCAGGAGCCTCTGCCAGTCAGCCGGAATCCACACGGATCATGACCTACAACATCAGAAACGGCGTAGGCTACGACAATCAACGCAACATACAGCGCACAGCCAACGTAGTGCTCCGGTCGCAGCCCGACATCGTGGCCATACAGGAAGTGGACAGCGTCACAGGCCGCAGCGGAGGCACATACGTGCTCGGAGATCTGGCTGAAGCCACCGGAATGCACGCATATTTCGCACCGGCGATCGACTACGACGGAGGTAAATACGGCATAGGACTGCTCACACGCGAGGAGCCGCTGAGCGTGAAACGCGTGTCTCTTCCCGGACGCGAGGAGGCAAGAGCTCTCCTCATTGCTGAATTTCCGGGCTACGTGGCCGCATGCACACACCTGTCGCTCACTCCGGAGGACGCTCTGGCATCGGTCGACATCATCCGGCAGGCCGTGACCCAATCGGGCAAACCGGCCGTGGTGTGCGGCGATCTGAATTCGTTTCCTGAATCAGACGTGATCAAGTCGCTTGAACGGGATTTCACCCGGGTGTGCGACAATAAACCGACCTTTCCCGCTCCATCGCCCCAAGAAAAGATCGACTATATCTTTATCAGCAGCGGATCAGGCGCCGCAAGCTGCGGCTATAAGGTGATCGACGCACCCGTAGAGAGCGACCATCGCCCCATAATAGCCGAAATAACCCTGCCAGCTCCTGCCGACGACATAATCTATCATCAGCCCTACCTGCAGAACATGAGTCAGGATGGTGCCGTGACAGTCATGTACCAGACACGTCCGCTATGCACATCATCGGTCGAGTACGGCACCGACACACTCAACACGATCTCCGCACGACAGTTTGTGGCCGGGCAGGAAGCCGTCCACGACATAGAGCATCGTGTGAGGCTGACCGGACTTACGCCCGGACAACGCTATTTCTACCGCGTCAGGGCGCGTGAGATCACCGAAAACAAGGCTTACCACAAGTCTTTCGGCAACGAGAGCGTCACACCGTGGCACACATTCACCGTCCCCTCACCTTCGCAAAAAGATTTCACTGCAGCGATAGTCAACGACATGCATTGCTTTCCTGCCACGATAACGGCCATGGCCGAAGTGGCTTTGAAGCACAATCCCGACTTCGTGGTGTTCAACGGCGACTGCATGGCAGAGCCTGCCACACGCATGCAGGCCGTACACGACATACATCTTATGGCCGACGCATTTGGACTTGCCGACCGTCCGGGCATATTCATCAGAGGCAACCACGAGATACGCAACGCTTACTCGTCGGGACAGCCATCGCTCGTGGAGAGTGCCAACGGGCTGACATACGGCGCATTCAACTGGGGCGACACGCGATTCGTCACACTCGACTGCGGAGAGGACAAGCCCGACACCACATGGGTCTACTACGGACTCAACGACTTCAGCCGTCTGCGTCAGGAACAGACCGATTTTCTACGCAGCGAACTCTCGTCGAAGGACTTCAAAAAAGCGGGCCGCAGAGTGCTCATACACCATATACCCGTATGGGGCAACACCGACAGCTACCGCCCATGCACCGACATGTGGGCGCCGCTGCTTGTCAAAGCACCTTTCGACGTCAATCTAACAGGCCACACTCACGAATACAACCGCGTTGACCCCACACCGGGGCAGAATCCATTTCCTGTCATCGTCGGAGGCGGCTACATACTCGACGGCGCCACAGTGATGATACTGCGCCGACGCGGCGACGAAATGACCCTTACAGTGCTCGGAGCCGACGGACGCACGATCGACACAATCAGTCTCTGACATACACAAAGACCCCTTCAAAGAAGTCCGGAGATATATCTTCGTGTTAAATTCAAACAATCTCTTATACTGGAGCGCATAATAAATGCCGCAGTCCGTACAGCTTAAATAAGCTGCGGGCTGCGGCATTTACTTTATTATTTTTCTTTCTTACAGCAGACGGGGCTATCAGTCCATCTCCAGATCAAGATTGAGCACCTCGTGCCAGGGGAGTCCCTGCACGGCAAGCTGCTCCATGAAAGGATCGGGATCAAACTCCTCCACATTATACACTCCGGGCTTCTTCCACAGTCCCTTGAGATACATCATCGCACCTATCATGGCGGGCACACCGGTAGTATAGCTGACGGCCTGCATTCCTGTCTCGCGGTAAGCCTCCTCGTGAGAGCAGTTGTTGTAGATGTAGTAGGTGAGATGCTTGCCATCCTTGTCAAGACCCGATATGCGGCATCCTATCGATGTTTCTCCGCGATAATTCTCGCCAAGATCCTGCGGATTGGGCAGCACAGCCTTGAGGAACTGCAGCGGCACAATCTTGGTGCCGTTGTAGTCTATCTCGTCGATGCGGGCCATGCCTATATCCTGTATGACGCGCAGATGTGTCAGGTATTCCTGTCCGAAAGTCATCCAGAAGCGTGCGCGCTTTATCGAAGGATAGTTCTTCACAAGGCTCTCAAGCTCCTCATGATAGAGCAGATACGACTCGCGGCCTCCGATATTGGGATAGGTGAGAGTACGGTGTATCTCGAGCGGACCTGTGGTGACCCACTTTCCGTCCTGGTAATACCGTCCGTTCTGAGTAATTTCGCGTATGTTGATCTCCGGATTGAAGTTGGTGGCGAAAGCCTTGCCATGGTCGCCGGCATTGCAGTCGACGATATCGAGATATTCCATCTCGCTGAAATAATGTTTGGCCGCGTATGCCGTGAATACTCCGGACACGCCCGGATCAAACCCGCAGCCGAGTATGGCTGTCAGCCCGGCCTTCTCAAACTTCTCGCGATAGGCCCACTGCCACGAATATTCGAAATGGGCTACATCGCGCGGCTCGTAGTTGGCTGTGTCGAGGTAGCTCACTCCACACTCCAGACATGCATCCATTATAGTGAGATCCTGATAGGGGAGCGCCACGTTTATGACCATGTCGGGCTTATGGCGACGCAACAGTGCACGAGCTGCTCCACCGAATCGGCATCGACCGTATCGGCTGTCATGTTCTTCGCTCCGATCTTGTCTACAATAGCCTGACACTTCGACAGAGTGCGCGAAGCGAGCACTATCTCGCTGAACACCTCAGGATTCTGGGCACATTTGTAGGCCACCACCGTTCCGACGCCACCGGCGCCGATGATTATTACTTTTGACATATCGCTCTATAGGGTTTGTATATTATTGAGCGTAAAATTACAGTTTTCAATTATAACTTCCAAATTTAGCTGCCAGGATTGACCGTGAATGACCATCATTTCAGGCGCCATGCCGGTAATCCGACACAGCGCCTTCCTGTCTGGAATATTTTTCCGTATGTCAGTTGCCTATTATCAGCGAACGGATCGGGAAAAGACCCTTTATGTCTATAAGAGTAGTCTTTTTGTTCTCCGTCATCAATATGATTATCTGATTGAACCAATAACTATCCTTGGTCCTATAGAAGCCATAGATAAGCGTACTCGTATCTCCCGATGCGGATTTCATCAGTAACTGAGGCTTATTCTGCACAATCTTGCCATGTTCGGCATTGATCTTTTCGCTTTCGGCTGTTTTCTCTTTGACATAATCAGCCACATAGTTTCTGGCTGCGTTTGAGGAAGCCTGACTCTGACAGTTGAATATATGGACAGCTTCGAATCGAGCGTCTTCTGAAGAGATAGGAAGCCGCGCCATCATGTCCTTGTAATTCTTTTTCCCAAGCATAGCCTGAGATATATACGTGACGGTGACATTCGGGTCCTGGACCATCTTTTCGATGAATACCGGCGAATCGGCCATGCATGGCGATATGATAGCCATGACAAGCAGCATGAGTGAAATAATTTTTTTCATATTAAGTAACTCTTAAAAATTAGATTATATCAGTATACTTATCAGTAACTCGTACATACTGCGGTGCTTTTTGACTTCGTTCGGCGCTTTTTGCTTTCATCCTCAGTTGTGTAGCTCGCTACACGCCTTCGGCTTCAATCAAAAATCACTCGAACTAACCTCAAAAATCACTCGCAGCTAATTATTGAGAGTTACTTGTCTGAAATTTGGAATGGATGATATCTGGTTTTCAATAGATGCATTTACAGTCATTGACACTCTGTCAATGGTCCTGAACGCCATCTCATTGGCCGCATCGATACGGCTCTGTGCCATAGCCATGGCTCCTGCCAACATGGTCATGGCTTCGTCGGGATCGGTGATCACACGCGCTCCGCTACCTTGAACGGCGCCGTATGACGCCTCCATATCGGCCATGAACGGCTCTTCTCCGCCACCGTGTGTCATTGCGGCTCCTATAGTAGCTACGACAGCTATTGCAGCCGCTGCCGACGATACCCACACCGACCATCCCGAAAAACGCCTCCTGAGGGGCTTTTCCCGTGCCGGAGCAGCCATATCATAGATTTCCTCAAAAGCTCGCAGCAGACGGCCGTCGGCCGAGTCATCGTCGGCGAGCATCATTCGCAGAGTGGTTTCCTCTTCGGCGGTAGTGTCACCGTCATAATACTTTCCGATAAGATAATCTTTGGTTTTCATTTTTCGAAGAGTTCTTTGAGTTTCTTACGTGTGCGCGACAATATGGCGCGTACATTCATATCAGTCATGCCTGTCATATCGGCTATCTCTTTTGACGAAAGACCTGCAATTGCGCTAAGCCTCATCACCATACGGCTGTTGTCGGGAAGCGCGTCGATAGCTTTCATCACCATAGAGGCGTCGGTACGGGTCTCGGCATCAGCATGTACCTTGCTGTCGGGCAATCCGACACCATCGTTAAAGCTTACTTCCGATCTGCACCTGTGCCCATATATATCCATAGCCGCATTGCGTACTGCAATATTGAAATATGCCGACGGATTCGATACCGTTGCGAGAGATTCGCGCCCTCGCCACAGCTTCAGCAATGCATCCTGCACCGCATCGGCGGCCTCTTCACGATCGGCAAGTATCGCATAGGCCACTCTGAGCATCATAGGCCTGCATTGCTGTGATTTTATTTCGAATTCCTTACGGGTCATTACTACGGATAGCCTGATTTGACGGCTTATATAATTACTGACTCCGGCAGCCGGCAGTTTGTGACACCGCTACATCAATTTTCTAACAATTAATACAGCAGGCATTCGTCGTTCATCAAACCACGCTTTCTGACCAAAACCTTTTTCACCGGATAAAAACAAGGCTCTGCGCAAAGCATTAACTTTGACACAGAGCCTGTATTTGAGCCTGTAAAGGCTATCGGTTTATTCCGATCAGCCGTTTACTTTCTTCATGCGTGCGATGAGGTCGAGCACCTTGTTGGAGTAGCCGATCTCATTGTCGTACCACGATACAACCTTCACGAAGGTCGGAGTCAGCTGGATGCCGGCCTTGGCGTCGAAGATCGAAGTGAGGGGCAGCCGAGGAAGTCGCTCGAAACCACTGCGTCCTCAGTGTAGCCGAGGATACCCTTGAGTTCGCCTTCAGAAGCTTCCTTCATGGCCTGGCAGATTTCCTCGTAGGTAGCGGGCTTGGCGAGGTTGACAGTGAGGTCAACAACAGATACGTCGAGGGTCGGAACGCGCATCGACATGCCGGTGAGCTTGCCGTTGAGTTCGGGGATAACTTTGCCTACAGCCTTGGCAGCGCCTGTCGAAGAGGGGATGATGTTGCCCGAAGCAGCACGTCCGCCGCGCCAGTCCTTCATCGAGGGACCGTCAACAGTCTTCTGAGTGGCAGTAGTGGAGTGAACTGTGGTCATGAGGCCTTCGGTGATGCCGAACTTGTCGTGAAGCACCTTGGCGATGGGAGCAAGACAGTTGGTGGTGCAGGAAGCGTTCGATACGAACTGCTGTCCGGCGTATGTCTGATCGTTTACACCGCAAACGAACATGGGGGTGTCGTCCTTCGAGGGAGCCGACATAACCACGTACTTTGCGCCGGCCTCGATGTGAGCCTGAGCTTTCTCCTTGGTGAGGAAAAGACCTGTCGACTCAACAACATACTCGGCACCTACCGCACCCCATGCGATCTCGGCGGGGTTCTTGCAGGCGGTCACACGGATTTCCTTGCCGTTGACGATGAGGAGGCTCTTCTCCATGTCGTAGTCAACAGTGCCGTCGAATCTGCCGTGCATGGTGTCATACTTGAGCATGTAGGCCATGTAGTCAACGGGGAGAAGGTCGTTGATGGCAACAACCTCGATGTCCTCTCTCTTGGTCGAAGCACGGAACACGAAACGTCCGATGCGGCCGAAACCATTAATACCGATTTTAGTCATAATTGTTTGTTGTATTGTTGGGTTATGATGTTGCTTGTTTTTCTATCACTTTCTTAGGTCGCAAAATTACTAATTATTTTCGAGTCATAAATGTTATTGACATCTTTTTTTTCTTAATTTTGTTGTAAGTATGGCGGCACATGGTCCGCCTTCACCTAAAATTTTTATAAATGGCTATACTAAAAGAATTTAAGGAATTCGCCATGCGAGGTAATGTCATCGACATGGCTGTCGGTGTGGTGATCGGTGCCGCTTTCGGCAAAATAGTTTCGTCGCTGGTCGACGACATCATCATGCCGCTCGTGGGAGTAGCCACAGGAGGCATGAATTTCACCGACTTCAAATGGGTGGTGCAGAAGGCTGTAATGAACGGACAGGAGATTGTAACTCCGGAGGTGTCGCTCAACTGGGGAACATGGGTTCAGACCATTGTCGACTTCATAATCGTGGCATTCTGTATATTCATCATGGTGAAATTCATCAATCAGATACGCCACAAGAAAACTGAGGAACCGGCTTCGGCAGCCGCTCCTACCCACGAAGAGGAACTGCTCACCGAAATACGCGATCTCCTAAAGGCACAGAACTCTCCGGAGAATAACAAATAAATTTCCTCACAATCGTCATTTACGGCCGAAATCGGCCGGTATCTCACCCCACTCCTCGGTAGGCCATTTGACAACCGGATTGCGGGGTGTGTGTGTCTGTAGCCACGTCTCGGCACGCCTGATCAGATCTCTGACAGCGGCATTTGCCGCCGAAGGCTTTATCTGTGTACGTGCATGACGGTCGCGCACCCATGCCTGGGCCGTGCGGCTGTCGGAGTAAACAGTCACACCGCTGCGCCCCTCCTTTTCAAGCATCGCCAGAGCATGGACTATGGCCAGAAACTCGCCTATATTGTTGGTAGCGCTGCCTATAGGACCGAAATGAAACAGTTCGCGGCCTGTCGACAGATCCACGCCACGGTATTCCATCGGACCTGGATTGCCCGAGCAAGCTGCGTCGACGCATATTGCATTCATGTTTATACCCGGCAAGGCCGAATAATTGGTGGTCACTGCCGGACGCGCTGCAATGGCCGATATGACGGCCATGTCGTCGGCCCGCGACTCGTTACGGTAGGCCGATATAGCCGCCTCGAGAGTGGAAAAACCCTTGTAGCGTGCACCCGGAAAGCCCTGTGTCTGGAGCTGGCATTCCTCCCACGAATCATAAACGCCGGTATCATGGCCGGCCCATACTACGTAATATTTCTTTGCCATCTGCGCTCAGGAAAGTGTTAGGTAAATATTTATGTCGACAGGTCTCACACGCGCTATTGAGGCTACACGGCTGTCGACAGCCTTGCCGAGAAAAGTCATTGCCGCACGCTGCATGCCCGGCATAAGTCTGAGTGCGTTGACAAGACCGTCGGAAGCTGTTATATCGCTGAAAAAAGTCAGGAAAGTATTGCTCAGAGCCATGGCTGCAGTGCGTGGCACCGCGCTCC
>PDYJ01000799.1_pt1 | contig 24266 bp, 22 predicted proteins | sample 1430841 | NCBI WGS metagenome assembly PDYJ01 (sample SAMN07237672, study PRJNA390542) | Gut metagenome, whole genome shotgun sequencing project. | isolation source: fecal pellets | host: Mus musculus | place: USA: New York, NY | collected 2016-10 | reverse complement strand
ATAGTATCCATCCTGATCAAATTCGCGTGCCGCGCCTTTATTGGACCAGTCGTCGACACAATAGTAGTGAAGCGAGATACCGTCCATCATGCGCCCGGCATTCTTCATGCAGACATCTGTCCAGTTGTAGTTATAGGCATCCGCACCACAGCCGATCTTATAGAGCTGGTTGCCGTTGAAATTGCGGCAGTAGGTAGCGTAACGGCGATAGATATCCGAATAATATTCGGGAGTCATGTTGCCGCCGCAGCCCCAGGTTTCGTTGCCGATACCGAGATATTTGAGTTTCCAGGGCTTTTCGCGGCCGTTTTCCTTGCGAAGTTTTGCCATAGGGCCGTCATTGGCTGTCATATATTCTACCCATTTGGCAAGTTCCTCGACAGAACCGCTTCCGACATTACCGCTGATATACGGCTCCACGCCGGTGAGTTCACAGAGATCAAGGAACTCATGGGTGCCGAATGAATTGTCCTCCACGGTACCGCCCCAGTTGGTGTTGACCATTCTCGGACGCTGCTCGCGCGGACCGATTCCGTCCATCCAGTGATATTCATCGGCGAAACATCCGCCGGGCCAGCGCATCACGGGCACCTTGAGCTCACGGATGGCTTCCAGCACATCGTTGCGATAGCCTCTGGTATTGGGAATTTCAGAATCCTCCCCTACCCATATGCCACCATAGATGCAACGGCCGAGATGTTCGGTGAACTGACCGTAGATTTCTGGTTCGATCACAGGAGCCGAGTCTGAGGGATTCAGGCTGACATTAACTTTTCCGGCCGCAGCGGCAGTCAGCGATAATGCGGCTGTGGCAAATGCTAATGATAATGATTTAATATTCATAATCTTATTTAACTTTAGAAATTGTAACCCGTCAGAAAATTTAGAGGTTGTAAAAAAAACTGTTCTTATTTGCCGTCGCGCTTGCGCCAGAGGTTTGTCATATCCTCAAGAGTCTTGCCCTTGGTCTCAGGCACAAGAGAGGCAACAAACCATGCGGCTACGATACAGATCACACCGTAGAGCGCATAGGCGAACATATGGCCGAACTTGTCGCCCATGTCGCCGAGAGTCATGTTGTACATCGGAACGAATGTTGACGACACTATGAAGTTGAAGATCCACTGGAAGGCAACGGCGATAGCCACCGCAGCTGAGCGGATGGTGTTGGGAAAAATTTCGGCGATGAGCACCCAGCAGATCGGGCCCCATGAGAACATAAACGAAGCCGAGTAGACCATGATAGAAACCACGGGCACGAGCGGATTGACTTCCACAAGGTTGGAGGCAGCTACGCCGAACGCACCGACAGCCATGCCGATCGAGCCCCATATGAGCAGAGGCTTGCGGCCGAGTTTCTCGACGGAGAATACAGCGACAAGAGTGAAGGTGATGTTGACAATGCCCATGATGACGGTCTGAACCATCGGGTTACCCATGTTCATCGATTCGAAAATACGCGGAGCATAGTAAAGCACAGCGTTGATACCTACGGCCTGCTGGAACACAGAAAGCATCACGCCGACAAAGATAACCATCACGCCGAAAGAGAAAAGCTTCTCGCTCTTGACCTCGACGGTCTGCTTGATCTGACTGAGAACCTCTTTGGCCTTTTCATAACCGTTGATATGCGAAAGCACCATAAGGGCCTTTTCGTCTTTGCCTACGAGCGCGAGATAGCGGGGCGACTCAGGGACTAGACACACAAGTATGGTGAAGATGCCGGCTACAAAAGCCTCGCTGCCGAACATGTAGCGCCATCCGGTCTGAATGGTCCAGAGGTCTGATTTGTCAGAAACCTGATAGATTGTCTCGCTGATTTTCTCAATGATGGGCTGAGTGTGTTCGCCGAGGATGAGGAAGTTGACAAAATATACTACAAGCTGACCGAAGATGATGGCAAACTGGTTCCACGACACGAGTGTGCCTCGGATATTCGAAGGAGCGACTTCGGCTATATACATCGGGCAGATGGCCGAGGCCAGACCCACGCCGATACCGCCGAGAATACGATAAAAATTAAAAGCGACCAGCAGACTTGCCGAAGGAACGCCATGATCAAAAAGCATGAATTCCGGGTAATAGCTGCCGAGCGCCGAAAGGAAAAAGAACACTCCGGCTATTGCAAGCGAGCGCTTGCGGCCGAAATAAGATGCGAAGAAGCCGGAAATGGCACTGCCTATAATACAGCCCAACAACGCGCTTGACGAAGTGATGCCGTGAATTGTGTCTGTATAAACAAAATCTTTTGCTCCGAGGAAAAATGCCTGAAGGCCTTTCTCAGCTCCTGAAATAACGGCTGTGTCATAGCCGAAAAGCAGACCTCCGAGCACTGCGACAAGTACTATCGAAAAAAGATAAGTCTTGCTTCCATTCTGGGATAATTCATGGTGTGGTAAGAAGTTTTGGATGAAGAGAATAAGGGAAATGCCCGTGTGGCTTTCCGGAAGCCACACGAACATTTCATTAGATTTGGTCGGGCTTATCAGCAATACATTGCCACGATAGCCTCGTAGAGTTCCTGCTTGCCGGAAGTGCGCTTGGGTTCGCCTACTTCCTTGCCGTAAGCATATACGTCTTCGAGAGTCAGCTTGCCTTCTTCGAAGTCCTTGCCCTTGCCGGCATCGAATGATGCGTAGCGTTCGCGGAGCATATCCTTGTAGGGTGATTCTTCGAGAAGAGCGGCTGCGCTTTCAAGTGCGCGGGCCATAGCATCCATGCCTGCGATGTGGGCGATGAAGATGTCTTCGAGATCGGTAGAGTTGCGACGGGTCTTTGCGTCGAAGTTTGTACCGCCGTTGCCGAGACCGCCGTTGCGGATGATCTGCATCATGGCCTGGATGAGTTCGAAGTTGTCGATGGGGAACTGGTCGGTATCCCAGCCGTTCTGATAGTCGCCGCGGTTTGCGTCGATAGAGCCGAGCATACCGTTGTCCACTGCCACTGCGAGTTCGTGTTCGAATGTGTGACCGGCGAGAGTTGCGTGGTTAACTTCGATGTTGAGCTTGAAGTCCTTGTCAAGACCGTGCTGCTTGAGGAAGCCGATAACAGTTTCGCTGTCAACGTCATACTGGTGCTTGCTGGGTTCCATCGGCTTGGGTTCGATGAGGAATGTACCGGTGAAGCCTTTTGAGCGGGCGTAGTCGCGGGCCAGACGGAGCATGGTTGCGAGGTGTTCCTTTTCACGCTTCTGATCGGTATTGAGGAGGCTCATGTAGCCTTCGCGGCCACCCCAGAACACGTAGTTTGTACCGCCGAGTTCGATAGTGGCATCGATAGCGTTCTTGATCTGGACAGCTGCGCGGGCCACAACGTCGAAGTCAGGGTTGGTAGCTGCACCGTTCATGTAACGGCCGTTGCTGAACACATTTGCAGTACCCCAGAGATTCTTGATGCCGGTTTCGGCCATCTTGCCTTGAGATAAGCTACGATTTCCTTCATGTTGTGCTCATATTCCTCTACAGAGCAGCCTTCGTCAACGAGGTCTACGTCATGGAAGCAGAAATATTCGATGCCCATCTTCTGCATGAACTCGAAACCTGCGTCAGCCTTCTGCTTTGCGATTGTCAGAGCGTCAGCACCTTCGTTCCAGGGGAATTTCTTTGAAGAGCCGCCGAACTGGTCACCGCCTTCAGCACAGAGAGTGTGCCACCAGGCCATCGCAAACTTGAGCCATTCTTTCATGGGCTTGCCAAGGATCACTTTTTCAGCGTCATAATAACGGTAGGCCATAGGATTCTTTGATTCCTTGCCTTCGAACTTGATTTTTCCGATACCGGGAAAATATTCTTTTACTGCCATAATAATAAGGTAATTGGATGATTTTTATTTATTGATTTCTGTTTTTTTGATTTTCAGTCTGAAAGAATGACTTTTCTTTTAAAGCTCACGCATCAGGCGTTCTTTCCAGAGGGCATAAGCCTCGACGTAGGCCTGGCGGTCAGCGGCCACCGGCTCGATGACCTCGATTTTTTCCAGCGAAGCGAAAGCCTCGTTGTTGTCCTTATAGATTCCGGCACCCATTCCGGCGCCCTTTGCGGCGCCTACAGAGCCGTCTGTGTCATAAAGCTCGATTGTGGCTCCGCTGACTCCGGCAAGAGTGTTGCGGAAAAGCGGGCTGAGGAACATGTTGGCGTGTCCGGCGTGGATCTTGTTGATCGGCATGCCCATCTGCTCCATGATCTCCATGCCATACATGAATGAGAACACGATGCCCTCCTGAGCGGCGCGAAGCAGATGCGATTTGTTGTGGGTAAGGAAGTTCACGCCGTGGATCGAGCAGTTGACTTCCTTGTTCTGCAGCACTCGCTCGGCTCCGTTGCCGAAAGGAATCACCGACACACCGGCGGCACCGATAGGAGCCTGGTCGGCTACATCGTTCATCTCGGCATAGCCGATGCCTTCAGGGGCCACAGTGCGCTTGCTCCATGAGTTGAGGATGCCGGTTCCGTTGATGCAGAGCAGCACTCCGAGGCGGGTCCGGTCATTGGTATGGTTGACATGGGCAAAGGTGTTGACGCGGCTCTTCAGGTCGTAGTTAACCTCGCCGAGCACGCCGTAGACTACTCCGGATGTTCCTGCTGTAGAAGCAATTTCACCGGGGTTGAACACGTTGAGCGACAGAGCGTTGTTGGGCTGGTCGCCGGCACGGTAGCTGACGGGGATTCCCTCGGCCAGACCGAGCTCGGCTGCGGCTTCCGCGCTCACAAGGCCCTGGACAGAGAATGTCGGCACTATCTCAGGTATTATGTCTGCGTCATATCCAAAATATTCCAGCAGGAAATCTGCCACCTTGCCTTCTTTGAAGTCCCAGAGCATCATTTCCGAAAGGCCTGACACAGTGGTGCAGATGCGGTCGGTCAGACGCATGGCCACGTAGTCGCCGGGAAGCATTATCTTATAGATCTTCTCGAAGAGTTCAGGCTCGTTTTCTTTCACCCAGGCCAGTTTTGTGGCTGTGAAGTTGCCCGGAGAGTTGAGTATGTGGCTCAGACATTTTTCTTCGCCGAGTGCTCCGAAGGCCTTTTCGCCATAGGGCACACCGCGCGAGTCACACCAGATGATGGCCGGACGCAGGGGCTGCTTGTCTTTGTCTACGAGCACAAGGCCGTGCATCTGATAGGAAATGCCGATGGCTTTGATTTCTTTGGGGTCGATTCCTGAACTTGCCATGATGCTTGCGGTGGCGTGTTTCAGGCAATCCCACCACTGCTGGGGGCGCTGTTCGGCCCATCCGGCCTTGACGGCTATTATCTCGGCTTCTGTCTTGGGATAGAAATCAGAAGCTACGGTCTTGCCGGTCTCGGCATTGACGAGGCTCGCTTTCACTGAGGAGCTGCCTATGTCATATCCTAATAGATACATAATCGTTTCCTGTCTGTGTTTTTTATTAATTGGTGATTTACGTTAAATTTTTCTGTGCCTGAGAAGGCTGCGGCTGGGTTCTATCTCATCACGGTGTAAGCCTTCCGGTCGAAGCGGTAGAAGCGGGCTGCGCGGTGCGAGACTCCCTGCTGCTTTTCGTCAAGAGGCACTATGTAAGGCATCTGGGCTATCTTTTTGTGGAAATTTCTAACATCAAGAGTCTTTCCGTTGATGATCTCCGAGAGTTTGCGCAGCTGCGAGGCCGTGAATTTCTTAGGCAGCAGATCGAAAAGCAGAGCCCTGTTGTTGTCAGCTTCACGGCGTATGGCTTTCCGGGCCTCCTCTATAATAAGGTTATGGTCAAAAGCCAGAGGTCCTATGTCATCGATCCGGCACCACTGTGCCTGGGCGGGGTCCACTGTTTTCTCCAAAGCTTTGTCGAGTTTCACAAGCGCGAAATAGGCTATGGTGACAATCAGCTCCACATGCTCTTTCTGCGCTCTCTCAAGCCAGAGCACATCGCGGGGATTGCTGGTGCGGTCTTTCGAGCCGAAGGCCTTGAACTGCGTCAGGCTCAGATCTTTGATTCCTGTCAGCTCTTCGAGCACACGGCCTGCGGCTTCATCAAGGTCTTCATCACGATAAATAAGACTGCCGGGGAGTTTCATATCATTGTAGTCTCCGCCATCGTCACTTCCACTGCGCTTCACAAGGAGCACACGCAGATCAGTGCCGTCGAATCCGAAAACCACGCAGTCAACAGAGATATGATTGTTTGCCAGAGGAGTTGACATGTTTTCTATAGGCTTTTGATTAGGTTTTTAGCTTACACTGACAAAAGTACAAATTTTCCAACAATAAAATTTCCCGGAAAAATATGTTTTAAAACATTAAAATCTATCCTTTTAGTTTTCTTAACCATGACAATATCCCCGTTCTTCGTGTGCCCGTTACAATAAGACCTGCCGGCCAACACGGCCGCTGCCTCAAAATCACTGTCTGCCGTGCGCTTAGATAGCTTACGCCGCCCGCAGGCTTAGGGTATATTTGACAATAAGCCTCCCGCGGCCTCTGCCCCGCAAGCCGACTGTTAAACTTTGCTAATCCCCGGCCGGATTCAGCCACGTCTATATTTATAAATATAACGAAGTCCATCAAATCAGCCGCCCCTGTCACAACCGGAATTTTCAAACCATCTCACCCCATAGGTTGTTTATAAGATAAAACGACCAAAAAACTCTACTCAACATCAACTAAAAACAGCAAAGGATATGAAAAAATTCTTAGTTGCAACAGCCCTTGCCGGCTGTGTAATGGGAGCCTCGGCACAAAACATTATCGAGCGCCCTACATTCGGTGATAACTGGAATATCGGCATTGACGTCGGTGCGACAACTCCACTGAAGGGTCACTCCTTCTTCCAGAACATGCGTCCTACAGTAGGTCTCCACTTCGGCAAACAGCTCACTCCCCTCTTCGGGGTAGGCGTTGAAGGTATATTCGGGATCAACACCTCATCGGTCAACGGACACCGCCACAGCCACACCGCATTTGACAACTCCTATGTAGGCGGCTACGGAACCTTCAATCTCACAAACGCATTCCTGGGATTCAGCTGTGACCCGCGCCCCTTCGGACTTGAAGCCGTGGCCGGCATCGGATGGAGCCGCGACTACATCGCAAATCACCACGACCCCAACGACATCTCGACCAAGTTCGGCCTCAACTTCAACTTCAATGTTTCCGAAAACGTCTCCATCGCCCTCAAGCCGAGCGTGCTATTCAACCTGACGGGCAACAATTCGGAATACAAAAACATGGGATTCAACGCCCGACGCGCCAACTTCAACATCGCAGTGGGATTCAACTACAACTTCGGCCCCGGCTTCGAATGTGTGGTTCCGGTCGACAACTCTGCTGAAATCGCCGCCCTCAACGACCGAGTCAACACCCTCCGCGCCGATATCGACGGACGTGACGCAGCCCTCGCCGCAGCCAACGCCAAGAACGCCGAACTCACTGCAGCCCTCGCGGCAGCCAATGCAAAACCCGCAAAGGTTGTAAAGGAAAACACCCTTTCGTCCGTGCGCTACGTCTTCTTCAAGATCGGTTCAAGCAAGATCACTGCCGACCAGATGCCTAACGTCGAAATGATCGCCGCTTACCTCAAGAACCACCCGAAAGCAAAAGTCCAGATCCGCGGCTACGCTTCTCCCGACGGTTCACTCGAATTCAACGAACGCCTCGCTGCAGCCCGCGCCGAATCAGTGAAGAATTCTCTTATCAAGAAATACAACATTCCCTCTGACCGCATCGACGCCAAGGGCGAAGGTATCGGCAACATGTTTGCCGAAGAGTCCTGGAACCGTGTATCCATCTGTACTCTTGAAGAATAATCTCTCTGAAATATAGCGAAACACAATCACTGCCCCTCGCACCCGTCAGCCGGATGCGAGGGGATTTTTTTGAAAAAATTTCACCCCTCCCCGCATTATCGCACCAAAACCGCCTCCACCCGGCCTTAACTTTGCATTGTCAACCCCCACAGCCCCTCTGACACAACTCCCGACTCCCGCATCCCTCCCCTCCAAAAAAAAATTCACCCGCATCTCAACTCCACCAAAAAAACCGATCATCAGCTCATGGAAACAACTCAGACACCCCCACCGAACCCCGACACCGCCTCACCTGCCGCAGCCGCCACCTCCGTTCAGCCCGAACCGGCTCCTGCGCCTTTGCCTGACACCGCTCCCTCATCTCCGCCACCCACGCGGCGCCACTACACCCTCTGGGAACTCGTGCGCCACGAGGACCACGACCGTCCCGCCCCACAGTCCGACCCCACAGACTCCGTCCTCGCATCAATGCGTCCGAGCGCATGGCCCGACTGAACCATCCACTTTTTTTCACCTTTAACCCATCTCTATGGAACCCAACATTCTCACCACCACCCTCTCAAATGAGATCTCACCCGAACTCCTGCGCAACGAAATCGACAGCCGCATTGTAAAAATCCGCCCCTCCTCCACCCCTCTTGACCAGATTTCACGCCTCGGCACCGCCCGCCACGCCGGCTCGATGCGAGTGGAATACTATTCGGTCGACACCAAGGAAGGCAGCACCAACATCACCGAAGGCAACCGCTCGCTGTCAGTCGAAACCGGCAAACAGTTCTCGATCAGAGTTGCCAACAGCGCCATCTTCTCCGAAACCGAAACAGTGCTGCTTCCCACCCTCTCCGTGACTACCGGCAGCTACAAAGGCCAGGCCCTCGTGGGCTACATCACCGAAATCAGCGCCGACACCCTGACCGTCATTCCCGTCAACGCCGACAGCACTCCCGCCACATTCGACCTGAAAGTAGGAGATCCCGTGGTCCGCATGGGCCGTGCCGCCCGCGAGCTCGACGTGCAGACCACCCAGTTCATCGCCCTCCCGCGCAAAGACTACAACTTCTGCCAAATCTTCAAAAGCCAGGTTGAAGAAAGTCTCTATCAGCGACTTGCCGACAAGGAAGTGGGCTGGGAATTCACCGACCAGGAAGAAGTGGCTATAATGGACATGCGTCTCGGCATGGAAAAATCATTCCTCTTCGGCGCCCGCTCCCGCATCGAACTCGCAGCCACAGGCGACGAAGTCTTTCTCACCGGAGGCATCTGGAACCAGACCGACAACACCTTCACCTACTCCCCTGCCGATTTCGACGAGACCGCCATTGTCAGGCTCGCCCGAAAAGCCTTCACCGGACACTCCGGATCGGCCCGCAAAGTACTGATAGCCGGCTCAGGACTAATCGAAGCCCTCAACACCTTCAAAGCCGTCCGCACCGTAAGCGCCACCGAGAAGAAAACCATCTGGGGCATAGACTTCCACCTCATAGTCACCAAATTCGGCACCCTCTACGTGCACCACTCCGAAGTCTTCGACCTATGCGGAATGCCTGACAACGGCATGGTCATCGACCCCGAATATCTCACCAAATACAGCCATGTCCCCTTCTCGGCCGAGCGCATCAGCTTCCGCAAACAGGGGTTGCGCAACACCGAAGGAGTAGTCCTCACCGAAGCCTCCTGCCTTGTGCTCCGCCATCCCAACGCCCACATGCGCATCACCGCCCGCTGATCCCGCCGCCCAAAAAAAATCGGAGAGCCCCCGCATCGGGAGCCCTCCGGCATTTTTTCTTTTTATAAAGCCTTGTTATTTGGCAGGTGTCACGTCAGAAGTCTCAACCTCAAACACAAGCATTGCATTGGGAGCGATACCGGCCTGCGGATTGCCATCCACACCGTAAGCAAGCTTGCCGGGGATATAAAGCACATACTTCGAACCGTTCTTCATCATTGAAAGACCTTCGCCGAAACCGGGCACAACACGGTTGGGGTTCATAACCACACCCTCGGAATTGCTGTCGAACTCCTTACCGTCGATGAGTTTGCCCACGTATTTAACCTTTGCGCTGCCGTTGGCACCTACAGCCTCACCTTCGCCGGCCTTGATCACCTTATAGGCGAGGCCCGACTCAGTAACCTTGATTTCAGGATCTTTAGCCATCTGATCCTTCAGATAAGCCTCACCCTTGGCCACGTTTTCCTTGGCCTCAGGGCTGTTCTCCTTAGCCTCGCGGGCAGCAGCTTCCTGCTTCTGATAGTATTCCATCATCTTCTGCTGGGCCTGCTGGGCAAGAGCCTGGAACTCGGTCTGGAGCTCGCGCATCTGATCTGAATCAACAGAATCGGCGGAGAATGCCTTGGCATAAGCCTCATAGAGCTTGTTGCGGTCAATGGGCACACCGGCCTCCTCATAGCGGAGAATCTGGCCGAACAGCTGCATACCGAACTGGAAACCGGTCAGATAGCCCTGCTGGGTAGTGTCGGTCATAAGAGCCTGCTTGAGACCGCGGAGAATATCGTCTTTCTTGTAGTTGGCCTGCTGCTCTTCGGGAAGTGTCATATATTCCGAAAGAAGACGGCTGCCCTGGGCAGAACCCATCGCAACAGAGAGAGAGTCGCCAAAACCTTGGTTGGCATTGTCAGAAGAAGATGTCTTGTTGCATGAAGTAGCACCAAACATCATAGCGGCGACGCCGCATACCATGAGAAGTTTTTTCATAAACTTTGTAATTGTTATTTTAATATGGTGTTGTTTCTATTCCAAATACGCATCACGGCTGAGAGCGGTCGACCGAAAGCAGCCTGACGGTAAACTCGATGGCCGCACCCGGAGGAATCACATCGCCCACACCGCGCTCGCCATAGCCCAGAGAGGCCGGAAGCACAATCCGGTATTCACCGCCGGGACGCATCATCTGCAGCCCCTCGCGGAAACCCGGAACAAGGCGCACCAGATCGAAGCTCACAGGCTCCTCGGTCTTGTCGAAGACACTCCCGTTGCTCAGACGGCCGGTGTACTCGATATTGACCTTGTCGGCAGCGCCCGGAAAATCGCCCTCGCCCTCGGTGATCACCTCGAACACGAGCCCTGAAGGAGTTGTCACCGCCCCCTTCTTTCCGGCGGCCTCCGCAAGGAAAGCAGCCTGGCTCTCAGGAGTGAAAGCCGAAGAATCGTAGCCGCCCACGAGCGGAGCGATCTGACGGTCGATGAACTCACCCGCGCTACCGGCCGTGAAACCGACACTGCCTCCATTGAGCACAGTGACTACAGCCTTGGCAAACGCCTCGCGGTCAACCTTCATGCCCAGCGACTCCATTTCACGCAGACCGGACAGGAAATTCATTCCCACACCGATCCCGTTGCGGTAGGCGCTGCTTGCCGAAGTAGTATCGGTCAGAGCCGCCTCCACACCCTCAAGAAAACGGAGATTCTCGGCAGGACTAAGCCTCTCGCTCTTCACCGAAGTGCCCCAGAACGTAGCCAGCGCCCGCGTAAGCGAATCAGAAGCCGCAGTCTGAGCCTCAGCCGTAAAAGCAAGCGTCAGCACGGCCGCCAGAACCAGCCCCCGAACTGCTCGCATTGCAATACCTTTTATCTGCATATCGCATTGTCAGTCATCTCAGGCAGAGACGGCCGTCTTACTTTTTGATGACCTTCAGAAGTTCGACATCGAAAATCAAGGTCGAGTTCGGACCGATCATGCCGCCTGCACCCTGAGGGCCGTAAGCCAGCTGAGAGGGAATGAACAGACGCCACTTCGAACCGGCCTTCATCAGCTGAAGAGCCTCGACCCAGCCGGGAATCACCTGAGTGACACCGAAAGTAGCCGGAACACCACGCTCAACAGAACTGTCAAACACAGTGCCGTCGATCAGCTTGCCGGTATAGTGCACCTCAACCTGATCCTGAGCGGTAGGCATCTCGCCGTCACCATCCTCGATCACCTCATACTGCAGACCCGAAGCAGTGGTCTTGACCTCCACACGCTTGCCGTTCTCTTCAAGGAACTGCTTGCCCGCAGCGGCATTAACATCGGCCATCTTCGCAGCCTCGGCGCGCTGCTTCTCTTCAAGAGCAGTGAAATATTTCTGAATCTCAGCCTTAGCCTCGTCATAAGTCATCTTGGGCTCACTTCCGTAGAACACAGCGGCAACGCCATCGGCAAAATCCTCAACGTTGATTTCCTGAATTCCGCTCGCACGGAAATTATTGCCCATGCTCAGTCCGAGAGCATAGCTGATACGGTCTAATTCTTTATTTTCCATAATTATATAAGTTCGTTTGTTGTCATCAAGTCTGCAAAGATAGGCTATTTTACGGCTACCCCTTTAATATTTTTAATTTAAAAAAGTTAAATCAGCAGCCATAAGCCTTCATCAAGAGAAACATCAGCCTGCCGAAAGGCCCGGCCGGCACATCCTTCAGACTTATAACGCCCTACAGCACCAATAGTTGGACTGACAGCGGCTTAAAACTCGTTAAGACGCGCAAGATACTTGCCTATGATATCGAACTCGATGTTCACACGGCTGCCCGGACGGATATCCTTGAAATTGGTATGCTCGAATGTATAGGGAATGATCGCCACACGGAAAGAGAACTGCTCCGAATCGCAAACAGTCAGACTCACGCCGTTGACCGTCACAGAACCCTTCTCCACAGTCACATAACCCTTTGCGGCCATGCGCGGATCAACCTCATAGCTGAACTTATAGTAGCGGCTTCCCTTCACCTCTTCAATCTCCTCGCAGACAGCCGTGCAGTCCACATGGCCCTGCACTATATGCCCGTCAAGACGGCCGTTCATAAGCATAGAACGTTCGAGATTCACACGGCTCCCGGCCTCAAGCAGACCGAGATTACTGCGGTCAAGCGTCTCCTGGATCGCAGTCACGGTATAAGTCCCGTCGCCGGGCAGGGCAACCACAGTCAGACACACACCATTGTGGGCCACACTCTGGTCAATCTTCAGCTCATCAGTGAAACTGCATCTGACGCGCAGATCCACATTGCCCTCACGGCGCACAACTTCAACCACTTCGGCTGCTTCTTCAACGATTCCTGAAAACATATCCAATATTTGTTTTTATGATTCTGATAATTCTGAACTATTGATGCATCCGGACCCCGGATCATCCACACAGGCCACCGCCCGCGTCACCCGCAGGCAGTCGAAACCCGCGCAAATGTACAAATTTTACCCCGTATTTCAAATCATCCTGCACCATGTTCTGGATCATCTTCAGCGACGGACCTGAGGCACTCGAATAATTTTTCACATCGACAAGCCCGCGCGAAAGCCCGGCCTCGGCAATGCCGCCGGCCAGAAACGTCAGAATCAGCAACAGAAATACGCCTAAAAAATCAGGACGTCTGGACATGGGATCAGGACGATGTATATATATTATATAGGTGGGATTTAAAGTATGCCTGTGACGGGTGTAGCACAAAATTACAACCCTTTTCAGAACTTTAATGCTTTTATGACAATTTTTGTAAACCATTTTTGCGACATTTGCATTTAAAAGATTGTGAAAAACAATCTCTAAAGTAATTCCGTATTTTTTGACTGACAACAGCATAAAAATGAAAAAAAGTCTTCTATATACGCGCACCGGCGATGCCGGAATAACCTCGCTGGTCGGTGGCAAGCGAGTGGCCAAAAACTCGCCCCGCGTAAATGCCTACGGCACTCTTGACGAGCTGAACGCCCACATCGGTCTTGTCCAGGCCCACTGCGCGCAGCTCGACAACTTCGTCACCGCCACTCTTCTGAGCATCAACAACACGCTCTTCAATCTGGGAGCCTATCTGGCCACACCTCCGGCACCCGCCCCTGCCGATGACAGCGAGCTGCCGCAGTCGCTCAGGGTGATCCCCGACCGCATTGCCGAACTCGAGCAGCAGATCGACACTCTCGATGGCTCAGTGCCCGAACAGCGCACTTTCATTCTACCGGGCGGAAGCATCGGGCTGCCCATGCCCATGTGGCCCGCACTGTGTGTCGCCGCGCCGAACGCGAGATACTCAATCTTGCCGACACAGGCGAGACCGTGGCACCGATTGTGCTCACCTACATAAACCGTCTGAGCGACTATCTCTTCATCCTCGCCCGCTACATCAACCACTTCACCGGCACCCCTGACATCCCCTGGCAGCAGTCATGATCAGCGCCGGGGATACACGGCTTTTTCATTTAAGATAAAATAAAGCGTATACCTGCCCTTACCCGCTTCGGCTCGAAGCGGGTAATCTGTTATATCTGTATTTCAGTTGTTTATCTCTTCGTTAAAATCTTATTTTTTTCATTTTTGGCTTAAAAATCGCATTAGTTGGGTAAAGCTCATCGAGATATGTCTGATCAGTTCGGCCATGCCTTTATTCTTATCCGATTGTTTTTTGCGAAGTCCTTTCCATATTGAGAACACCGAGTAAACGATTCTCTGTATGGTGTCGAGGTTTCGGGCAGCTCTCGTCGACTTGCGTTTTATATTGTCCTGCTGAAGATTGTGGTCCAGTCCCCAGTGCATGCTTTCTATCGACCAGTGGTTGCGTACGATGGCTCCGGGCTGCGGAGTATCCGTGGGCATACTGCTGACGTACAGGCGTTTTTCTGAGGTGTGTACTCCTGTTGACTTTTTGACTGTGGACGATTCATACTCTATGATGGTCATGTTTCCGCCCCATTTCTTCTTGTCTGCGATAATGTCCAGTCCGTCATATACGCGGTAGGTTCTCGTCTCTATCCTGCCGTGGGCCAGTTCGGGACCTTCGGTGTAAGAATATACCGGTGTGTGTTCCACCAGCCTGTCCTCAATGCCGTATCGCAATGACGGCTGGTTGGCTTTAAGTTCTATCAGAAAGTCTCCGCCTTTCTTTCTGATTTTCTCGACAATGTCCTTCTGCATAGACATGGCGTCGGCCGTGACTATCTTTCCTGAGATATCTATTTTATCAAGAAGTATCGGTACGGCCTTTATCTCGTTGCTCTTTTCCTTACAAGCTTCGGTGGCTATTGTTATGCCGGTGTTGAATGAATAGGCCGAGACGATATCCGGGCTACGCCCGTTTTCATGAACGGTGCCGCGCTCGGCCTTGCCGTCCACACAGACTATCTCTCTGTCACGACATGCCTTGAACAGTTCGTTATGGAAGTTTTCGGCAAATGCCTGCATACTGTCCGCCATGGCCGGGTCATCGATGCCGTTCTCTACCCGGCAAAGGGTTGCCTCCGAGGGAATCCCATTCTTCAGCATCCCCATTTTACGGAGTTTATTAAGATTATATTTGCCGAACGCTATTATAGCGGAACGTCCGACATGCCCGCACGTCCGTCCGAGTATCATCAGAATGATGATGTCGCTGAGTCGATGCCGGATGTTTCCTTTGTCGCATCTGCGGAAATCAGGGACTGAGGCGGCAAAATTCATCAGCCGTTCCAGAATACTGCCCTGTGGAACGAATTTATTTATTACTTTTGCGGTGTGATTGAGCTTATGTGCGTCAATCGAAAGGCTTTGGTCAAGTGGCTCCATTTTTCAGTGTAACTAATTGATATCCACCTATAAAGTTACGAAAAATCTACCACTTGGCCAAATTTTTATCACACTTATTTCATTGAAAAATCAGAGACTAAAGCTCATCTCCGTCCGCACTGCTCTCGCTATAAAATAACACATTTCTCGACAATGAGACCAAATCTTAAATGAAAGAGCCGTGGCCGGGGATAGCTTTTTTCTTTGCAGAATTTGATCTCGTTCCAACTATTCTTCTTAACTTTGCACCATAAATTTCGGTGATCCTTATGCGGACAGAGTCCGGACAGGATTGAAAAGGGAACCGGGTGAGAATCCCGGACAGACCCGCTACTGTAAGTCCGCCACAAGACCATGAGCCTGTGGCAGCAGCTTCACGGCAACTTTTTTACGGTCACTGCAAAAGCCCACTCAGGGCTGCGGGAAGGCCGCCGCGAAAGCCGGATAAGTCAGGAAACCTGCCGAAATAGACATCCTGATTGCAGCTTTCGTGGACTAAAGCCGGCATCACTGATTCTGATCTCATCCGCACCTCCCCCCGGCCGGGCCTATCCGGCCGGATGCGCTTTTTCCTCGTTTCCATAGCCCTCCGGGCCGGAAATGCGGTCCGGGCGCATTGCGGACGGTTTATGAATAGCCGTCACCCCGACTGTCTGACATTCAGGCGTCTGAGTGACTTCTTTTTATTTTAACCAATCATAAACCGAATGAAGATCAAATCTTTACTTCCTCTGACCACACTCTTAGGACTGATGTGGACAGCCGGAGTTTCGGCCACAGAAGTGACCGTAACGCTCAACACCATCAGCAAATCAATGACCGTGGTCCCTGCAGCCGGAGGCGAGACCGTAAACATCGGCGAGCCTTCAGCGGATTCAAACCCTGTCTACACCTTCAACTGCGATCCGGGCGACTACGTAATGAACCTCTTCGATGCCAAAGGTACTCCGACAGGCTCTATCACTGTCTCCGTCTCAGGCGAAACCGACAATGTAAGGCTCTACAACATTTCGCTTTACGCTACAAACAAGACCGACGGCATCGAATGGCAGCTCGGCAAAGACTATGACGTTCCCTTTGACCGGATCAACGTATCCTCCCAGAAAGGCGAAAACCATCCGGTGACTCCTGTGGTCTATGCCAACAGCACCCGCAAGGTGATTACCTTTCCGGTTAAAATCGGCGATTCATTTACCGCCACCCTCTTCCCTTCAGGAGACTATGCCGAAGACTATGCCGAGGTCACAATAACACGGACCGTAACATTCGATGTCTCCGCGTCATGCACTTTCGAGCCCTATGTCACTTTCTCTCTGACCGCGCCAAAGGATGCCGAAGTCAAAGTGGCTCAGAAGATCGGATCGCGCCACTACGTGCCTTTCACCTACTACGATCCGGCAACGGCTGTCGAATCAGGCAACGACATGGTCTATACCTATCGTCTGCCAAGAGCTCCAACTACAACTACCGCGTGTCACGTCCGGGCAGCATCACCAATGCCGGTATCTTTGACCCGTCAAAAGGTGACATCACTATCACAGACGCCAACTCAACGCCTATCCGTCAGACTATTATAATCATGACGTGGCAGCCAACAGCGGCTACAACTATGCCGACATATATCTCAACATCAATCCGCAGGGGCATCTCCACATGCAGCCTGACAGCAAGTTCCACATCGTCAACCTGCGCACCTGGCAGCTGACCAACACCGTTACAGCCAACTATTTTATCGAACCCGACTATCACTACACCGTGCTCGGCACTGACTTCAAGCCCGACAATTCGGTGATCGACATCACGACTGAAGGCCTCATCACCGCAAAGAAGCAAGGCACCGCAATTGTGCAGGTACGCTATGACGCCATGTCGGTCGATGTAGCCGGAGGCAATCTCTGGAGCTCGATCTGGGCTGAGAATGTCGGCACCTTCGTGGTCACTGTCGGCGACAAGGCCGAAGGAATCAGAAGCAACATGAAGCTTCCCTACACTCATGAAAACCGCACCGGCGAGATTGATGCCGAACATGATGTCTTCTACTACATGAAGGGTGAAGACGGTTTCGACTACACCTTCACCCTGAAGGCGTGACTTCCGTGAGCGTGGCCACTCCGCTTGTCGACCTTGAGAAAAACACCCTGTCATATCCCAATGGGTTCTCGACCGAAAAAGTCAGCAAAAACGCCGACGGCTCATATACCGTCCGGCTGGCATTCGGACGCAACATCGTCTGTCTGACTGACGCCGCAGGCAACAGCGTCTACCAGGTAATGTCGGCAAAACCGGCCTCCTACAGTGTGTCCAAGGCCAAAGATGTCCGTAATGACAGCTACAACCTGCCCGGCGACGTCCTTGAGGTAAACTTCAGCGGCCTCTACCACAATGCCGGAAAACTGGCCGCAATCTACAACCAGGGTTGCTCGCCTCTCTATTCATCCATCCCTGAAGGCTATGACAGCAACAGCGTCAAAGGCTCAGGCGGCCAATACAATTTCCCCGTTCAGCAGAAAGTGACCGTAACACTCAAAAACGACCAGCAGCCCATCGATTTCGACCTCAGCGGCGGATGCCTGACCTTCGGCGGTTTCGGCGACAAGCTCGGCGGTCACCGCGACATAGACTATTTCACAGGCCGCAATCCAACTTCACGGCTGCGTCTCAGTATCAGCTTTCCGGCGTTATTCCTGACGTATCGTTCAGAACCGATGCCTTTGCTGACGGCATGGAACTCTCCATGAGCCTCGAATTCGGCAAAAGTGCCACTCCCGTCTCACTCGCCGCCTGCAAACTGTTCCTCGGCGAAGACATGACCGTCACAAGCTCTGACAAATCAATCGCCACCGTCGACAAGAACGGCAAAGTGACAGCCGTAGCTGACGGAAACGCCGTAATCACCTATGCCAATGCCGACGGCACAAAGAGATTCACCTGCTCTGTCGAGGTGTGGAGCATAAAAGTGGAAGGCATTGCCTTCAAAGACGAGGTTGTAGAAGCAGTTGCATCCACAAAGGGAACCCGCATCATCTCGACAGCCCTGATATGGACCCCGGCCAAACCCTCAAACCAGAATGTGACCTATGAACTCTCCAATCCTGATGTGGTCAGTCTTAAGAACAACCGCTTATACACAATAGCCGGCAAGGCAGGAGAAACAGATGTCACAGTAACCACTGCTGACGGCGGCTATAAAGCCACATGCCATGTCATAGTCCGTATGGCTCTCGAAAAACTTGCCTTTGAAGAATCAGCCGAAGAACTGACCGAGGGTGAAAGCCTTTCTCTTAAACCGGTCTACACTCCTGAAAACACTGATTTCAAGGAACTCATCTGGGTTTCCACCAACCCTGAGATTGCAAGCGTTGATGAAAACGGCCTCGTCACTGCGCTTAAGGAAGGAACCGCGTCCATAAAAGCTACCTCAACCAAATATTCCTACATCAGCGCCACCCGCAATGTGACCGTCAAAGCGAAAGACCAGTCCGGAATCGAAACCGTCGGCATAGCCGGAGTGAAGGCCTATCCCAATCCGTTCACCGACTATATCATGGTGCAGACACCGGTTGCCACAAGCGCGTCAGTCTATAGCCTGCAGGGATCGCTGCTGATCAGCGCCTCTCTGGAAGCCGGTCAGAACCGCATTGACACCTCGGCCCTCCCCTCCGGACTCTATCTTGTCCGCATCGGCTCTGAAACCGTCAAGATGATCCGCAAGTAACAAGTGAGAGGTCGTTAAAAGCACGACCCTCTAAGCACACTCGGCCATACCGAGTATTACGCCAAAGGGCGCTGCCATGAGCGAAAAATCTCGCCATGACAGCGCCCTTATCAACACCTCCCCCGGATCTGCCAGCCCCCGAAATCCTGGAAAAACGGCAAAAATCGCCCGAAAAACCTTGGAAAAACGGCAAAAACAAGCAAAATCACCTTGGAAAAACGGCAAAAATCGCCCGAAAAGCCTTGGAAAAACGGCAAAAACAAATTATTTTTGCAAAAAAGCAGATTCAGTATGGCACTATTCCGACACCTAAACAACTATTTAAAAGATTTTTATGCATCGCAAAAGACTGCATTGCTACTCACCGGAGCCAGACAGACAGGAAAAACATATGCAATCCGTCAGTTAGGCAAGCAGTTCAAGTCTTTTGTCGAGATAAATTTCATCGAAAAACCGGAAGCTATACAGCTTTTCAAAGATGCAAGTTCTGTAGATGATATATTGCTCAGAATTTCAGCCATCAGCCAACAGCCTCTTTATAAAGGGGAGACTCTGATTTTTTTTGACGAGGTACAGTGCTGCGAGAACATTGTGACCGCCATAAAGTTTCTTGTCGATGAAGGGAGCTACAGATACGCTCTTAGCGGATCACTGCTCGGAGTGGAACTATCAGAAATACGTTCAGTTCCGGTAGGATATTTAAGTATCAAGGAGACATATCCGCTGGATTTTGAAGAATTCATACTGAACTTAGGCGTCGCACAGCGCATAATTGACAGCGTAAGAGAATGCTGGACCGATTGCAGGCCTGTAGACCCGGTGATTCATGAGAAACTGCTCGAATTATACCGCCTTTATACTATAATCGGAGGTATGCCGGCAGCTGTGGAACAATACGTGACCACAAACAATCTCAATATTGTCAGCCGGACTCAATCAGACATTGTTGCCCTTTACCGCAAAGATATCTCGCAATATGCAGAGAAAGACAAGCTCAAGATTAAGGAAATTTTTGATCTCATCCCGTCTGAACTTGACGCTAAAAACAAGCGCTTCATTTTTAAACGGCTTAACGAACACGCAAAGTTTGACAGATTTCAGAACGACTTTCTATGGCTTAAAAATGCAGGCGTAGCGATTCCGGTCTACAATGTCGAGGAACCTAAGATGCCGCTGAAACTGGCTGCCACACGCAATCTGTTCAAACTGTTTTCAAATGATGTGGGTCTGCTGACGGCTCAGTATGCCGATGGCATTCAAGCCAAAATTCTGTCGGGAGATCTGACAATCAATTTCGGTGCGATATACGAGAATGTTGTGGCCCAGGAATTATTGAGCCATGACTATCAGCCGTATTACTATAACAATAAGCGGATGGGCGAGCTGGATTTTGTGATCTCAGACCTCAACGGAGTTGTACCGATTGAAGTGAAATCAGGCAAAGACTACGAAAGACACAATGCTCTCAGCAATGTGTTGGCTTGCAAGGACTACGATATTGAGAAAGCCTATGTACTGTGCAACGGAAATATCCGCCGAAGCGGACGTGTGATCTATGCGCCTGTCTATATGACCATGTTTATCCGTCGGCAGACTGACTGCGGAGGTGTTTTCCAGGTGGATCTGAGCGGACTGGTTTAGGAGGTCGGAAATTGGGGAGGGACACCCGGTTTCCTTTTTTTCTTTCACTGCATATCAGGGCTCTTTCATTTAAGCACAGAATAACGACAAAAATCACTTTAAAAAAGAGAGAATGAAGATTTTGGGGTAGTGCTGTCCGTTAAGGCCGTTCATTTCTGTATCTACATTATGGTTAAGGAGAGCAAAAAACAGGTCCTTGTCATCGGGAAAGATCATATCGGCAAACGATGATTTTTCCGGCCAATAACGACGTTCGATTTTTTGGGATTCTACGCGCAGAATTTCGGCTTTCTGTTTAAGGATCTCCTTTTCCGGTTCTCCATCGGCAGGAATGTTTTCAAATCTCTTGAAAGCCTCTATATTGCCGGTCCTTTTCACTGCTTCGGCTATGATGGATTCACGAATCTGGCTGATATATCCGCTATAAAGCTGCTGATTGGAGACGTTTGCCTTAATAAACGAGATCCTGTCGAGACAACCGGCCAGGAAAGGATATTTCGAAAGGAAGCCATATCTCTCCTTTGAGACATCCTCACAAAGATTCCTGATACAATCGAGAAAAGATCGGCATAAAAGATCCGGCTTGAATATCAATGTATTCAGATCTCGTTCTTTAGCATAAGGCTCCACAGACCGAGAACACAAATGTTTTTCGGCCACATCGACCTCTATATTGTAGTTCCTCAATAGAAGAAGGAGCTTATGGATTTGATTGTATTTCTCCTTACTATGAAAAAAGGCTTCCGGGTGAAGCACTTCAAGATCAATTGTGAGTTTTCGAAAATGCTCCTCGGAAGGATAGTGGGAAGAGAATCGTCCTTTAAGTTTTTCAGTCACGGAAATGATGACCACAAGATTTGTATAGAAATGACGGATATAATCGACCAGCAGGCCAATCTGTCCCTCCTTTGTAATTTTCATCGTGTTCCGTTCCGTGCGTTTTTGCCATACAGCCATAAGCCATGCTATTACCAAAGAGATAAAGGCAATCACGATAGCCAGCCAGTCCCAAAGATCTAAACCTCCGTCACGTGCGAGACGTTCCACATACGAACGAATCACACTGATTGAAGCTGAATCAGAGGCTGAGTGATTCTGAACTTGTAATAAAAGATGAATATAGAGATTCGTCATACTTTATGAGATGTTTGAATAAATGGGAAGAAGTCACCGCAAGGGACGCCAATACTTCGATAAGTGCAAAATTACGTTTTTTCGTAAGAATCCCAATAAAATAAGCTACTTAGTTTTATCCTAAATAGCTAATTGCGTTATTATTGAATAGCAATTTTCTTATATCGAACTCACGTTATGTAGCTACTGATGCACATTATATCGGTTAATTTTGAAGAGCTGCCAATGATGCGGGGGTGGAAAGGGTGATGGGGAGTGAAGTGTTATAATTGCTTTATTACGAGATTGTTCAGAGAGTTTGGCGTGTTTTTATTCGGCAGTTACGGAGCTTTTTTGTAAATTTGTAGCCAAATTGCCCTCCTTGGGGCTAAAGACATCACTAACAATCTAACCATCACCATATTATGAGCAACAAAGAAGTGGTTCTCTCCGGCATCCGCGCTACCGGAAACCTTCATCTCGGAAACTATTACGGAGCGTTGAGCAAGTTCGTCAAGATGCAGAACGACTATGACTGCCTGTTCTTCATCGCCGACCTCCACGCCCTGACCACCAATCCGGACCCCGACGCGCTGCATGAGAACGTAAAGAATATCCTTGCCGAATATCTCGCCGCCGGCATCGACCCCGAAAAGGCGACTATCTTCGTGCAGAGCGACGTGCCCGAAATCTCGGAAATGTATCTCCTGCTCAACATGCACGTGGGCATCGGCGAACTCCTGCGCACAGCCTCTTTCAAAGACAAGGCCCGCAAACAGCTCGGCTCGGAGCCGCCGGCGCTGACGACGATATCGAGAAGCAGATCATCGGCTCGGACACCAACAAGCGCGTCAACGCCGGCCTGCTCACCTACCCCACCCTCATGGCCGTCGACATTCTGATACAGAAGGCCCACAAGGTGCCCGTAGGCAAAGACCAGGAACAGCACCTGGAGCTCACACGCCGTTTCGCCCGCAGATTCAACTCGTTCTACGGCGTAGACCTCTTCCCCGAACCCGAAAATTTCAACTTCGGTGACCACGCCGTAAAAGTGCCCGGCCTCGACGGCTCAGGCAAGATGGGCAAGAGCGAAGGCAACTGCGTCTATCTTATCGACGAGGAAAAGGTGCTCCGCAAGAAAGTGATGCGCGCCGTGACCGACGAAGGGCCCAAGGAACCCAACCAGCCCATCTCACAGCCGGTTGAAAATCTGCTCACCCTCATGGAGCTGACCTCCGCTCCGGAAATCGTGCAGAGCTACCGCGATGCATATGCCGACTGCTCGATCCGCTACGGCGACATGAAAAAGCAGCTTGCCGAAGATATACTCAAAGTCACAACCCCCATCCGCGAACGCTATCATGACATCCGCAACGACGAGGCCTACATCTCACGCGTAGTGCGCCAGGGAGCAGAACGCGCCCGCGAACGCGCCGCCAAGACTCTCGAGAAGTACGTCAGGTGATGGGTATCCGCAAATTCTAATACACAATCCTCCCGGAAATCCTCTTTAGCTCTCCCCTCCTCCACATTATTTTACAAACTTCAAATGAAGAGATACAACCTCATCAACAACTCGCTCGGCTGGCTCTGCTTCGTGATCGCAGCTGTGACCTACCTGCTCACCATCGAGCCTACAGCAAGTTTCTGGGACTGCCCGGAATTTATCTCGCAAGGCTACAAACTTGAGGTCGGACACCCGCCGGGCAACCCGATCTTCATGCTTGCCGCCCGCTTCTTTGTCAACTTTGCCTTCGGCGATGTCAGCAAGGTAGCCGTAATGGTCAACTCCATGTCGGCCCTGCTCTCGGCAGGCACCATACTGCTGCTGTTCTGGACCATCACCCATCTTGTCAAGCGGCTGACAGTCAAGGATGACGCCACTGAAATCAGCCTCGTACAGATGATGGTGATCTTCGGATCGGGCATCTGTGGCGCATTAGCCTACACCTGGAGTGACACCTTCTGGTTTTCGGCAGTCGAGGGTGAGGTCTATGCCTTCTCCTCATTCTGTACGGCACTGGTATTCTGGCTCATTCTGAAATGGGAAAACCGCGCCGAACAGCCTCATAGCGACAAGTATCTGATACTCATAGCCTACGTGATCGGCATCTCGATCGCCGTCCACCTTCTGAACCTTCTGTGTATCCCCGCCATCGCCTGTGATCTACTACCGTCTGTGGAAGAACACTACCGCCAAGGGCTCGCTGATCACTCTGGCCTTCTCGGCCATCGTGGTGGGCCTGATCCTCTACGGCCTCGTGCCTGGCTTCATCGAAGTGTCGCAGTATTTCGAACTCTTCTTCGTCAATGTGATCGGATGCAGCTACAATGTCGGTGTACTGATCTACGCTATCCTCGCCGTCAGTTGTTTCATCTGGGCCATCAGCGAGCTCTACAAGCAGAAGAGCGTGGGCAAGATACGCCTGAGCGTCATTCTCAGTATCTTCTTCTCAGGCATCCCCTTCATCGGCGACAACATGCTGATACCGGTGATCATCATGGCC
>PDYJ01000796.1_pt1 | contig 24335 bp, 26 predicted proteins | sample 1430841 | NCBI WGS metagenome assembly PDYJ01 (sample SAMN07237672, study PRJNA390542) | Gut metagenome, whole genome shotgun sequencing project. | isolation source: fecal pellets | host: Mus musculus | place: USA: New York, NY | collected 2016-10 | reverse complement strand
CGACTGCTTCCTCGTAACGCTTAAAAACGGCAAGAAATATATGCTCGGCTGCAAGGATACTCCCAAAATGGTCAATGCAATAAACGAAATAATTAATCAATGACAAGAAAATCAATTCTGTCGGTAGCCACGGCGCTGGCAATACTCACCGCATCATGCGGAGGTAACAAGGAAAATAAGGAGACTGCCGACAATCAGCAGAAAGAGACTGTTGCGAATGTGGACGTACATGGTCAGTGGTATCTGGAAAATATCGTTTTCAGTGACTCCGATTATGTACGCCCGTCGGAGAAAGTACCCGGAGTGCGTCAGTATATCGTTTTCGAGGACAGCACTTACTTTATCCAGACCAACTGCAACACATTCTCCGGCTCTTACACGGTCAAAGGTGATTCGATCACACTCGGTGACGGCATGATGACCGAAATGGCCTGCGACAACATGGCTACCGAAGATGCAATTCGCAGGATTCTCCGAATATCGCCACGGTCTATATTCAGAATGATTCCATCGCACGTCTCGACAGCCGCAATCCGTCGGAATACATCGTACTTCGCAAGGCTCCGATAGAGATAAAATGATACAGATAGGCAGATATAAATTGGGATTCGCACCGTTGTCGATGATAGTTGTTTTCATCGTCCTCTCGGTATGCGCCATTGTCGCGGCGTTCCATCAAGAGCAACCGGAATGGTCTATGCCCTTGTCGCACATCATCATAATCAATGAAGGGATGGCTATACTGGCAACTATGGTTTATGGCATATTCGTTCACTTCGCGATTGCAATCATCAATAAACTACGAAAATGAATATAGAGAAAGTACGGGAATATTGTCTTTCATTACCATTTGCCACCGAAAAGTGTCCGTTCGGTCCGGACACTCTCGCTATGGAGATTGGCGGGAGAATGTTTTGTCTTATGGCCCTTGACGGACAGTGGGATTTTTATAATCTCAAAGTCGCTCCTGATTATGGAGTGGAGTTGTGTGACAGATTTTCAGGAATACGCCCCGGCTACCATATGAACAAACGTCATTGGATCTCTGTGGATTTTTACGGTGATGTGCCGGATAAACTTCAAGAACAGCTTATTTATCATTCCTATTGTCAGACAGCTAAGAAACTCCCAAAGAAGATACAGACCCAGTTTGGTCTCACAGAATTATTGGATACTTTATGAAAGAACGACAGAAACAAATGAAACGGTGCTTTTGGGCGAATCCTAAAAATCCGCTCTATATAAAATACCACGATGAGGAATGGGGACAGCCGGTTCACGATGATTCAAAGTTGTTGGAACTGCTTATTCTGGAGTGCTTTCAAGCGGGGCTGTCATGGGAGTGTGTGCTTAACAAGCGAGAGACGTTCCGCGCAGCTTTCGATGGCTTTGACCGCGATGCTATACTCGCTTACGATGAAATAAAGGTTGACGAACTTATGTCCACTTCCGGAATCATTCGTAACAGAGCCAAAATCAAAGCGGCAATCTCGAACACTTCGGTTTTCAAGTCTATTCAGGAGGAATTTGGTTCGTTCGATGCTTATATTTCAGGCTTCTGTCCCAAAGAGCCTATTTTCGACCATACGTCCACAACCTCCACAATTTCAGATGCCCTGTCAGCCGACCTGCGTAAACGGGGCATGAAGTTTGTCGGCTCTACCACAATCCACGCCTTCCTTCAGTCCATAGGAGTATTTAACTCTCACGAACCCGACTGCTATTTATATCAGGGCAAATAATAACATTATCCCCATATTGTTGTTAAAGTTATATGGCACGATACCCAAACATATTCGCAGGTGGTATGGCTTCCTGCAATCTAAACGGCAGAAATATCTCTATCATTAACGGAGAAGTTTATGTTGATGGAATTCACTATGTTCCGGAATCTGAGGCCGGAACGGGAGAAGACTACAAACCATTTACACCCGGCAAGATGACAGACCACAAGTTCGATGTTTCATCGGATTTCGATTCCATCATATCAAAAGGATTTGTCGATGTGGTATTCACCCAATCTGATAAAGACGAGGATTTTGATGTCAGAGGAAGACTGCCCGAGAACCTTATCAAAAAGATGAATATTGAGGTTTCGGGCGGAACGCTATACATCTCCATGAAATCAGGTTCATACGAAAACGTTGTCGTTAATGGTGAAGCTCCCACAATCTATGTCAGTAACAAGATATTGAAAGATGTATCATCTTCCGGTAGCGGCGATTTTACAGTCAATGGCGACCTGAATGCCATTGATGGATTCACAGTTCGCAACTCCGGAAGCAGCGACTTCAAATGCGGGGTCATAAAAGCGGCTAAGAAAGATGTCACAATCTCCACATCCGGATCCGGCGATATAGAGCTTGCCGGAGTAGAGGCTTATGTTTTCATGGTACACATATCCGGTTCTGCTGATGTTGACTGCGGCACTGCCAAAACGAAGATATGCTCCATTTACATAAAAGGCTCAGGCGATGTGAAAATCAATGGAAGTACGGAATCTGTCAATTTCTCAATAGCAGGCTCCGGAGACATAGACGCAAGCGACTTCAAGGCAGATACAGGCAAAGCCTCCGTTGCCGGCTCCGGCGATATACGCTGTAATGTCGAACGGCTCTCTGACCGAGTCAGAGGCTCCGGCGACATCCATAATAGGTTTTAACCCTCTAATACGAAATAAAATAATGCGGTCGTTCCAGTTTAAGTTGGTGCGACCGTATTTTGTGTTGCAACCCATTTAATTCAGCCCTTTTCGGTCTTTCCCCCACGGATTTTTACAGAAAATCAGCCTGTTTCATTGCGGTTTCAGAATTTATCACTAAATTTGCATAATTCGCAAATCGCATTGACTATGGCAAAGTATATAAACCGAATCAAAGTAGTGCTTGCAGAGCAGCACAAGACCAATCTTTGGCTTGCGCGGGAACTCGGCAAAGATCCTGCAACGGTTTCAAAATGGTGTACGAACACCGCTCACCTTCACTGGAAACACTTCACGATATTGCCGAGTGTCTGCATATTGATGTTCGCACGCTTTTGAATCAAATGATTCAGCATTGCATCAGAGCCGGAGTTAAACTATGGAGAATAGTGATATGCGATTGTTTTTTTTTGAACTACAACTTCCGATAATATAAAGATATAGGAACATGACACCGGAAGAAAAAGCAAGAGTCAAGATTGACCGCTGGTTTGAGGATGCAGGTTGGGAGGTCACCGACCGCGACCATTATACCCCGGCATCAACTGCTGTTGCCATACGGGAGGGATTGCTTGAGAATAATCTTGAAGCCGACTATTTCCTCTTTATAAACGGGAAAGCGGCTGGTGTGCTTGAAGCCAAACGCAAAGAGGTGGATATAACTGCTGATTACGTGGCAGAACAAGCCGAGCACTACACTCGTGCCGTCCCCTGCTGTTACCAGACCCATTCTAATCCCTTGCCTCTCGTTTATCTGTCAAACGGCGAATCAGTACTTTTCAAAAATCAAGAAAAGGAGGATGCTGCCTACGATGAGATAAACCGCATCCACTCTCCCAAAGAGATAGTCAAGATGCTTGGCATCGAAGACCAGTTTGCAGGTCTCCCGGTGGTGAAGAAACGCGGATTGCGTGACTGTCAGTTTGAAGCAGTTACCGAACTTGAAAAATCGTTCCGCACCGGTCAGAATCGCGCTCTTATGGTATTGGCAACAGGAGCAGGAAAGACATATACTGCCGTTACCGCAGCCTATCGCTTTTTGAATTATGCCAAAATGCGCAGAGTGCTTTTCCTCGTTGACCGTAATAACCTTGGTAAACAGGCTGAAGGAGAATTTGGCACTTACCGATTGACGGAGACGGGAGACCCGTTTAATACAATCTTTGGTGTGTCCCGCCTTAAATCTGCGGTCATACCAAAAGATGCCAATGTTGTAATCTCTACCATTCAGCGACTTTTTGCTTTCCTGAAAGGTGAGCCGATTACGACCGACAATGACGATGACGAAGAATCCGGTACCAATGAAGAAATAGTCCTTCCTCCGAATCCGGCTTTGCCGCAGGATTATTTCGACCTAATCGTTATAGACGAATGTCACAGGTCGATTTATGGCAACTGGAAGAAAGTGCTGGAATATTTCAATACCGCACGGTTGATTGGCCTGACAGCAACCCCGTGCCCGAAACCAAGGCATTCTTCAACAACAATATCGTTGTCAACTACACTCTTGAAAAGTCAATAGTCGATGGTGTCAATGTAGGCGCAAGAATCTATCGCATCAAGACTCAGGAAACCGAAAACGGAGGAGCGATCCGTGTCGGCGACAAACTGCGTCAGGTGACGCGCTACACGGGAAAGGTAGAGACTATCACCAACCGCGAATCGCAGAACTATACAAAGGAGGAACTGAACCGCTCCATTATCAATCCGGCACAGATTAAGCTTATTCTCCAGACGTTTAAGGATGCCGTTTATTCTGAATTGTTTATTGAGCCGCAGCGAGAACCTAATTTTGACTATCTTCCCAAGACACTGATTTTCGCCCTTAACGAGGCTCATGCCAACAACATTGTCAAGATTGTCAAAGAGGTGTTCGGCAAGGAAGATGATGATAAGTTCGTACAGAAAATAACGTATTCCTCCGGCGACAGCGATGCTCTTATCCGCTCTTTCCGAAACGACAAGGAGTTCCGCATTGCCGTTACCTGTACTCTCGTTGCCACCGGCACGGATGTAAAGCCGCTTGAAGTCCTGATTTTCATGCGTGATGTCCGCTCAGAACCACTGTATATCCAGATGAAGGGACGAGGCACACGCACCATCGGTGATGATGTGCTGCGAAACGTGACCCCGAATGCTTTCAGCAAGGACTGCTTCTTTCTGGTGGATGCTGTCGGCGTTACTGAATCTGAAAAGACAGTTCCGGCTCCCGGAGAAGATGAAGGCCCGACCGAGACAATAACATTCAAGAAACTCCTTGAACGTATGACGCACGGCGAACTTCCTGACGGTTATTTCAAACTTCTGGCAGCTCGATTGGCTCGTATTTCTTCCAAATCTACCGAGGGACAGCGCAATGAATTTACTGAACTGACCCACGGCATAACTATGGCCGATCTTTCGGAAAGGATGTTCAAGGCAATCGACCCCGAAACGTCTCCATCGTTGCCTCCGTATCGCAATGTCAATGAGCCTAATTTAGATCGTAAAGGTCTGTTTGCGCCGTTGGCAAATAATCCGAAGGCGCGTGAGCTTCTGCTTACTCTCAACGCAGGTTTCATCAAAACCTTGATGCCCGGTGAGGATACCCTTATATCCAAAGGATTCTCTATGGAGGAAGCACAGGAAACGACTTCCGCATTTGAGGATTACTGCAAGACACATGCTGATGAGATTGAAGCATTGCGCATAATCTATAATAACTCCGGCGAACCGTTGACCTATTCAATGCTTCGCGACCTCTCAGTCCAGCTTCGCAGGGCAAACTCCCAGTTCAATGTCTCTCAACTCTGGAATTGTTATTCTCTTCTCAATCGCGAGAAGGTAAAGCCACGCTCAACACAAGAGGAGAAGGAGGCATTGACAAATATAATCCAGCTTGTGCGTTATGCCCTCGGTCAGATTGACCGCCTCGACTCGCTCTGTTCGTCGGCCAACCAGTATTTCAACCTCTGGTACGGTCAGCTTCAGCGTAATATCTCCGACAAGCAGATTGAGGTCATCAAGCAGGTTGTAAGGTATATAGCATCAAATGGAGCTGTAACTATAAAGGATATCAGAGAGGAAGACAAATCTCAGGCGGCTCAGCTTGTTAAAGCATTTGGCAATCTCACAGAAGCGAACAAGGCTCTTTTGTCTCTCGCCGGATTCATAATCTATCACAGAAATGTAGCCTAAAATTTAACTCGGCAATGGCAAACAATACAGAACAATCAATCATAAAAAAAGTATGGACCCTCGCCACGACCCTTTCAGGTCAGGGTGTAGGCTTTACTGACTACATAACTCAATTGACATATCTCCTTTTTCTGAAAATGGATAAGGAGAACCGTGAACTCGGCGAGGAATCGGCCATACCGGAGGGGTATCAGTGGGAAGAACTGACTGCTCTCGACGGAACAGACCTTCTAATGCAATATGAAGAAACGCTCGATTTTTTGAGTCGTCAGGATAATCTTATCGGCACAATCTTCACAAAAGCTCAGAACAAGATTGACAAACCGGTCTATCTCAAAAAGGTCATCACGATGATAGATGAGGAAGACTGGCTTCTCGAAGGCGACGTGAAGGGTGCTATTTACGAAAGCATTTTGGAACGTAACGGTCAGGACAAGAAGAGCGGTGCTGGTCAATATTTTACACCTCGCCCCCTTATCAAGGCAATGGTTGATTGCGCCCGCCCTAAAATAACCGAAACAGTCTGTGACCCGGCTTGTGGCACCGGCGGCTTCCTCCTTGCCGCATTCGATTATATGAAAAATCAGAGTCAGGACAAGGAGAAACGGGAGTTTCTGCGAAACGAGGCATTGAGCGGAACTGATAACACCGCACTTGTTGTCACCCTCGCTTCAATGAACCTCTATCTGCATGGTATCGGCACTGACCGCAGTCCTATCATTTGTGCAGACTCTCTCGAAAAGCAGCCCGAGAAACTTTTTGATGTCATACTCGCAAATCCACCGTTCGGCACACGCCCTGCCGGTTCGGTCGATATTCAGCGCGATGACTTCATCACTGAGACAAAGAACAATCAGCTCAACTTTCTGCAACATATCATGATGTCGCTCCGCAATGGCGGTCGTGCCGCTGTCGTGCTGCCTGACAATGTTCTTTTCGAGGGTTCAGGCGAAGCGATACGCCGCAAATTGCTGACAGATTTCAATCTCCACACAATTCTGCGTCTTCCCACCGGTATATTTTATGCTCAGGGAGTTAAGGCAAACGTACTGTTCTTTACCAAAGGTGAGCCTACACGCGATGTATGGTTCTACGACTACCGCACCGGAGTGAAACATACTCTCGCCAACAACAAGCTCGAACGCCGCCACCTTAACGATTTCGTGTCCTGTTATAATCCCGACAACATTTCGGCACGAACGGAAACGTACAACGCCGAGACCGAACCAAACGGACGCTGGCGCAAATATCCGGCTGAAGATCTGCTCAAACGCGACAAGACCTCGCTTGACATCACATGGATGAAAATCGAGGACACCGACGACCGCACCCTTGCCGAGCTAATGGCTGACATTGAAACAAAAAGCAACAACATAGCCTCTGCGGTCGCTCAGTTAAAGGAATTGTTTTCCGAGCTTAACCTTAACGAAGTCAACGAATAAGCCATGGGTAAGACAGTAACTACATACCTCGTGGACGGAGATCCCAAAGGAACCCGCTATGCTTTTATCAGCAATAAGATATGCCAGATGTTTGTCGTGCCACGTTCAAATCTTGACTATCTCGACAAACAGAAGAAACTACACAAGCCGGCATTCTATATTCTTATTGGCGAAGATGAAATGGCAAAACCGCAGGCTTATATTGGAGAAACCGAAAACTTCAGGGAGAGGGTAAAAGACCATGACCAAAAGAAAACCTTTTGGCAGAAAGCTCTTATATTCGTTTCAAAAGATGCGGATATGACCAAAACAGATGTGCAATATCTGGAATATCTTGCCGTGCAACAGGCAAAGAATATCAACCGATATGGTCTTCAGGAAAACAAGCAGACTCCGAAAGAACCGAACCTTCCGGAATATCAGAAAGATGCTATGGATGAGTTCTTCGAGGACATCAAATTCCTGACATCTTTTATTGGGATAAGCATTTTTGAAACAGCTTCGGTTAATCAACTACCCGTTTTCCATTTTAAGCGTAGAGGCGCAAATGCAAAAGGTGTGTATGATGGAAATGGCTTTACTGTATTGCGAGGGAGTATATTATCCAAAGATACTGTAAACTCTTGCCATACCATCGAAAGACGGGAAATGATTATCAAGGATTACTCTCAGACAAATGAAAATGGCAACCCGGTTTTGACATCCGATATTTCATTTTCAAGTCCAAGTACAGCTGCGAGCATTTGCGGAGGATGCAGCTCAAATGGCTGGGTAGAATGGAAAAACGATAAGGGACAGACCCTTGATGAGATTTATCGTAATAAGTGACAATTATGGATACTCAGAAACTACGCCAGCGCATACTCGACCTCGCCATCCGTGGTAAACTCCTGCCACAAGACCCCAATGACGAACCGGCATCCGTCCTTCTCGACCGCATCCGCGCCGAGAAGGAACGTCTCATAGCCGAGGGCAAACTCAAACGCCCCAAAGCAAAAAAATCTACCGATAAATCCCACTATCAGAACTTCACCCCGCCTTTCGACATCCCCGAATCATGGCAGTGGGTTAAAATAGATGAAATAGCATCATCGAATATTGGATTAACATACTCGCCTCAGGACATCGTAGATGATGGTGTCCCTGTTTATCGTTCTAATAATATCAGGGATAACAAAATCTGTTTGGACGATATTGTTTATGTGTCTTGCCCTATACTTGAGAAACAATATCTTAACAACGGAGACCTTTTAATATGCGCTCGAAATGGCAGCAGAAGATTAGTCGGGAAAAATGTTATCATTGAAAATTTAGAACGTCCCACTTCATTTGGTGCTTTCATGGCTGTATGTCGTAGTTGTTATAATCCGTGGATAAAGCTTTTATTGGATTCTGCGTATTTTAATAGCTATTTGGATGAATCTAACTCTACAGCTATCAATCAAATTACGCAAAAGATGCTATTAGACTTTATCTTACCTTTACCGCCAAAAGAAGAACAAAGTCGAATAATTTCAGCATTTCATTCTATCGTAGGTGTTATAGATGGTATCGACCAAAGTAAAAAAAATCTGAGTGAAAGTATTGCCAATCTGAAGTCCAAGATCCTTGATCTTGCGATGCAGGGCAAACTCGTGCCGCAAGACCCGGCGGACGAGCCTGCCGCCGAGATGCTCCGTCGCGTCAATCCAAAGGCAAAGATAATAACGGATAACCCACATTATCCGCAATTGCCGGATAACTGGGTGCTGACCAGAATCAAAGATGTATTTGAAATCAATCCGAAGAACAAGGCTTCGGATAATATTCAAGCAGGCTTTGTTCCGATGGCGTCAATCCATGACGGCTACTCTAACAAATTTCATTATGATGTAAAACAGTGGGGTGAAATAAAATCAGGATTCACACATTTTGCAGACGGAGATATTGCGGTAGCCAAAATATCACCATGTTTGGAGAATCGAAAATCTATGATTCTACGAGATCTCCCAAATGGGATTGGCGCAGGAACAACAGAACTGCTCATATTCAGAAGCACAATATTGATTCCTGAGTTCTCATTACTATTCTTCAAGTCAGATAACTTCATTAAATGTTGTACGGGAACTTTTAATGGAGTTGTTGGCCAACAAAGAGTTGGAAAATCAATCGTTGAGGATATACATATCCCGATACCACCATTGAACACACAGCGTGCTATTATTGAACGTGTTCAAGGGTGGTTTAATTGTTTGGATAATATTATCGTTAGTCTATTGAAATAGAGAGATTTGATAATAATTCTGAAATTTTGCTTAATTTCTGAGTGATACGCTTCTGTTCATTTATAGGAGGAATGGGTATAATACCTTTACGAGCATCGGTGGTGCTTAATCGAGGCATCTTAACTCCATAACAACATTCAGCAGTATAAGAGAGAAAGAATGGCGAACGTAGCCATGCGCAGAGATATTCAGGTATAACACAATCGTAGGATTTTACCGGGATTATCTCTGTGGTGCAATAACCATCTGTCGGAGCTACCAATACTTTGTTGAGATAGGTTCGGAGTTTTGAGTATAGAACATCGCCCTTGACGAATCTATGTCGAACTCCATTGACTGTTCTATCTTTCTTAGACCTCTGAGCAACAACGCACCCACTATCTTTTTCGATATCTTCCAATTCAAGTATCCACTCAGAAAGGGCAATTTCATCAACGTTAACATTCTCTGAATAGCCATAATCACAGACCGAATCAATGGTGGTCAGCACCCAGTTATCCGGCAATTGCGGATAATGTGGGTTGCGTTATCTTATTATCATGTTCAACTTAAATTGAATGTGATATGATAACCAAGTACAAATCATTCCTTTCGCGCCAAGATTTGGCGGCGAACACTGTCCGCTCGTATGTGTGGACGGTGACACACTTCCTTGAAAAATACAAGGAGGTGACACGCGAGAATCTGCTCGCCTATAAAGGCTATCTGGTGGAGAACCACAAGCCTCAGACCGTCAACCTGCGCCTACAGGCCATCAACAAGTATCTGGAGTTTATCAGAAAGGAGAAACTCAAAATGCGCTTCGTAAAAGTGCAGCAGAAAAACTTTCTCGAAAACGTAATCAGCGATGCTGATTATAAATTCCTCAAAACCCGACTGAAACGAGACGGTCACACCTCATGGTATTTCGTGGTGTGGTTCCTTACAGCCACTGGAGCCCGCGTCAGTGAACTCCTGCAAATCAAAGCCGAGCACGTCCAGCAGGGCTATCTCGACATCTACTCCAAAGGTGGGAAATTACGTAGGCTTTACATTCCAAAGAGCCTCCGCGCCGAGGCATTAGTGTGGCTCAAAGAGCGAAACCTCGAATCGGGCTATATCTTCCTCAACCGTTTCGGCGAACGAATAACAGCCCGAGGCATAGCCCAGCAACTCAAACTGTTCGCCCAGAAGTATGGTATCAATACAGCAGTAGTCTATCCCCACTCATTCCGTCACCGCTTCGCCAAAAACTTCCTTGACCGCTTCAACGATCTTGCTCTGCTCGCTGATCTTATGGGTCATGAAAGCATTGAGACCACGCGCATCTACCTCCGCCGTACCGCTACCGAACAGCAAGCCATAGTTGACAAGATAGTCAACTGGTAACCAACTCCCTTTCACAAGCGTCTTTGCCCTCTTGACCATTCAAGATTGCAAAGACGCTTCTATCTGATCAAGAACGGAATATAGCTCCTCAATTTTTGCAACGATACGCTTCTGCTCATTATATGGCGGAAGAGGTATCGCTAATTGGTGCAATGATTTTGACGAAAATCCTTGTAAAGCAATTCCCTTACCTCCAATCAAATCCTTATCTTTATAATGCCTAAACACATGATAATAAAGTGGAATATGAATTTCATTGGCAATCGGGCGCAGTCTATGTAAATGATTTTGAATCATAATATTTCTATCAAGATTCCATATCGCTGCTCTACCAACATCACCACCTTCACAAACGAGTAAATCACCATGACGTACAGTACATTTTTCAAGTTCATTCTTCTTGAAAGGCATTTTCTTCAAATCATCAAGTTCAAACCTATTCCAATAAACATTGGAAGTTGTAATATACTCATACTCTATGCCATCGCGATTCGAGGAATTAAGTGCCTTTCCTGTGTTATGCTGAAAAATATCTCCGAGCTGACACCAAGTCCAGGTATTTGGAATGTTCCAAGAATGTGGGTTATCCGTTATTATCTTTGCCTTTGGATTGACGCGACGGAGCATCTCGGCGGCAGGTTCGTCCGCCGGGTCTTGCGGCACGAGCTTTCCCTGCATCGCGAGGTCAAGGATCTTGGATTTCGTTAATGCTATAGACTGAGATAATTGCTGTTTAGATTCCCTAATTTCACAAATAATAGACATCAACGATTCTATCATTGTTAAGATACGCCTTTGTTCTTCTATCGGGGGAATTGGCAAATGTATATTATTCAGATTGTCTTGCGATAGTTTAGGCTGTGCAGAGCCTGTTATATAATCGTCTAATGGTATGGTATTGATATAAAGGGCAACAAATTCTAAAAGGAATTTATCACTGGAATCTAAAACATGTGCGTGATTATTAACCCAATACTTACCATCCGCAAAGAACGCATTATCCTTTGTGCGGCTCAATAAATTAGCACCATCTTCACCAATCAATAAAAGACGTTCATCAAAGATGTAGTTATCCACTTTATCAATGGCTCCTGCCGCTCCGTAATAATCATAAATTTTATTACTTTGTTTGCTCCTTATCGTCGAAGCGATTGGAACTCTTTCGCCATCTCGATTTATAACATAATCACCTAATCTTACCCACTGCCATGATTCGGGGATGTCGAAAGGCGGGGTGAAGTTCTGATAGTGGGATTTATCACAATACAACAAATGGATACAACTCAATGAGTCATATCCATTTGTATATATTTTAGGGGACGTAAAGAGCTGCAAACTCCTGACAGCGACGTTTATATAGACCCTTATGGAATTTGCCTTTATATTTGCAGTGGGCAGTGTATGACTTGAAAATATTACGGTCACCGGCTTTTAGTTTACGAAAGACCGAACTTTTCATAACTGCCCCCGGACCGATATTGTATGACAACACACCTAAAAGGAGCGCATCCATCGGTTTGAATCCGGCAAAAAGTGCGATGAACTTGTTGAGGTCTTTGCGCAGAAGCGCATCAGCCTCCCGTTCATTCATCTTATAACCACGAAAGTATTTTTCTCCGGGGAGTTTTCTATGACCATATCCGAGGTAGGGCCAATGTTTCCGGGAGTCATGCAAGGTTTCATGGTGCTTGATGATTAGAACTGCTCTCTCGTATGGAGGTAAATCCATTATGCTTCGCTTTGCGGCGAAGGCTGGCGTAGTGACCGAGAGGGTCACTAACGCCATGAGGAATATCAGTAGTTTTTTCATAAGCCGATGGGTGTTATGGTTCCGGGATTGACAGGGTTGATGATGCCAGGTGTCTTGCCGCCGTCATTGTCACCACTGTCTTTGCTGTTGAACTCGAAGGTCTGCTGCCACGGGGTCGAATTGAACGAATCTTCTACGACTATTAGGAATTTGTGAGCCTCGGAAGACTGGGCGGTGTAGTTCAGGCGGAAGGTCTTGCTTTCGAGGAGCACGCGGTCGTTGTTGACCAGCACGGGACCGTCAACAAGTTTGAGCGTGCCTTCGCCGTCATACTGGAAGTAGCGGATGGTATAGAGGGTGTTGGCATAGTTTCCTTCGGGCTTTATCTCGAAGCGCAGTTCTACGGTCTGCCCTTTGGTAATTTTGTCGCCGTATGGCATGACTTCCACCGTGAACGGATAGGACTGCTGCACGTCGAGGTCGTCGGAGCAGGAAGTGAGAGCGAGAACGAGAGTGAAGAGGATTGCCCAGAAGCCGAAGAAACGGGCGGGAGTGACGCGGGTTGCGCCGATTTTATTCAGTATTGTATTCATTGTTTTTCAGAGTTTTAATTTTGAGTTGTTAGAAATTTTGGGTTGGGTAGCCACAAGGTAGTCGTTGAGATCCTTGTGGTCGGGATAGAGAGCTGACTTATCCATAATCTTATCGCCGAACTCCCTGCGGAGTCTGGCAAGGGCGGATCGTCCAGCCTCGTCGTTATCGAGGTAACAGGCGATTACGGAATAGTCCGGGAAGATGGTCAGGGCTTTGCCGACATTGGCAACGGAGTTGAGAACAACCGAGTCGGAACCGTCATTGAGTCCGAGGCGTTCCGCTGAAAGGAAGTCAATGAAGCCTTCAAACACGTTGCACCGGGTGTTACCATCGGCGATGTGGGTTATGTGCTTGGGTGGGTATGACCCCTTGTAGAAGGAGTTGCGAAGCTCAAAACCATGTGCGTTGTTCTCGAAACCGATGGCATAGTAGTCTTTGCCGTGAAGTCGGTAATCCACCTGCACACACCACCGCTGGGCGATGTTACGGGGAATACCTCTGTCGGCAAGATATTTCAGCAATGCCGGAGATTCCAGTTTTGAGACTTTCACATCTTCAAAGGTCGGTTGCTCGATGAACGGCTCAGGCTTATAGGGCATTGCTATAGGCATCTGCATCTTCTCGGCGATGAACTCCGCCTGTCTGATGAAGTCGCTGGAGTTGCACAGTTCTCCGGCAAGAGTGAAGATGTCGCCTCCGGCACCACTGCCAAAATCGAACCATACATCTTTGCGGGGATTGACGTGGAACGATGGCTTACGCTCACTTCGACATGGGGAGTAAAACCATAGACCTTTGCTGTCGCGTCCGGTAGGCTGATAGCCCAACTGATTGAGGAACTCGACAAGCGAGATTTTCTTGATGTCATCAATGTTCATAAGCGCATCCTCCGTTTGGGTTTGTCAGGCTCCTGTTCCTGTTTGGGCGGCTCTATCTTCTGTTCCTTGTCTTTGGTCTTATCCAAAGCCGACATTTCAGAGGCGATATATCGGTTAAGTTCCGACATATTACACGAGCCGGTCAACTCATAGGCGAGGTCATAGATTCCGCCGTATGCGCCGGACTTGGTATCACGCCAGAGATTAGTCTCGATGTTGATTACCATTGTCGGACCGAGTTTGTCATCGTAGGGAGCATTGTAAATACGGAGATTACCGTCAGCCGCCACCGGGTGTTCCTGACCGAGAGCTTTCATAAAGTCAGTGAGTTTCACTTTCCTTATGTCGAGGCTGATAACTATCGGCTCCTGCGGACGACGTGCCATTGCCGAAAGCTCCTTGCTTTGCTCATATTCATTCATATACTTCAAGATGAAGTCGCGTGGATCCGTGTAGAGGTTAGGGTTCATCTTCAAGGCGGCGAGGTCGATGATGTCGCCACTCTGGTCTGTGGCATGGTCATACCATCGGTTTGTATTGGTATCTACCACTAACATCGGTTCGGAGTCATCGCGCTGGGGAGCATAGTATAGTTTCATGTCCCCGAAAGCCTTGACAGGCTTTTCGCCGAGAGCGGCCATAAACTCTGTCAGCGGGATATTCCTGATGTCATTTTTTGTATATCTCATAGGCTATTCAATTATGAATTTGACACCGACACCATAGGTTGTATGGTATATCTGAACATCGCTTCCGAAAGTAAACCGGCCTTTGACATTGGCGGTCAGGGCTACTTTATCCGAGAGATAAAACTCCGCCTGCAAGTTGAGCGCACCGCCATAGATAAAGTTGTCGCCGTCATGTAGCGTAGAGCCGTCGGACAGCACATCCTTACCCCAGTTGACTGTCTCATACCCGGCAAGTGCGGAAATGCCGCCGTAGAGGTGGAATGTCATCGAGTAGTCGCTGAGGATATGGAGATTATATCCAGCCTCGCCAGTGAATTGAGCCACCGGGATGCGACCTTTCTCGCCGTATGGCTTGAAGGTCTGGAGATACTCGCCACCGAAAGACCATGTATTGCCATGACTTCCTGTGAATACTGAATAGATTACTCCGAGGTCATAACCGCAGTCGCGGGACTTTCCGGTGTAGAAACCGTCTGCCATGTTCGCCTTTATTTCAACCGCAGACATTCCGGGGAGGCATCGCTGGGCAAATGCCTTCCCTCCGAGGAGGGAAAACACTGCCACAGCGAAGATTGCAAAAATCTTCTTCATGGGATACTGTATTTACTGAATTGATAACTCGTCGATTACATTGGCCCTCACGATGTCCTCGTTATCCACCACGAAGAACTGATGGCGGCCGCCTTCCTTTTCGGCGACCTCGATAACGAGCTGCTTGTCGTCGGGGATGGTGAATTTCTCCAAAGCGAAGACCGTACGCTCCGACTGCTTGCCGTGTACCACAGTCACGTAATTCTGGGCGCGGAGCGGTTCGAGTACCTGCTCCTGCATGGCGGTTCGCTTGATAACCTTCTTATCCACAATCTTGAACGATACGTAGTCGATGTCGAAAGCGATATTGGAGGTGTTCTTCAGCTCTGTGTGGAAGTAGAGCATCCCGTTGTTGGTGTAAATGGATTTCAGGAGGAACTGCACCCCGAAACGCTTTGAGCCGATATGCTTGATCTCGCGCTTGTTCTGCTTGTAGATTGACTTCATAATCAGCTTGACAAGCATCGGCGACTCACTGCCCAATTTTTCGAGATATATCTCCTGAGCGTTATTTGGGCGATTGACAGCCTCGCCGTCATGGAGAAAATCGGTCATCTCAATGCTCAGAAGCAGAGGCTCTTTCGCAAATTTGACATTGAACGTGTAGTAGCTCCCATCATCGGTGATTACTGACAGATTCGTTTCGGTTTTGAAACGCTTAAACGCTGATTTAACGCGAAGTACATTCTTCGCTCCATCAGCGAGACCTGCCACAAGGTTTTCGTTTCCGAGGTCCACATAAATTATCTCCGCAGGGAAGATAATATGCGTGGTTTTCTCGTAGCAGACCTCCAGTGCGTGGGGCGGAATCATACGGTCGAAACCGACCTTTCGGGTCAGACCGTCGAACTTGTCGCCGTCGGTGTAGTTGGCTCCGTACACGTTCATGTCGTGTTCGGCGACTTGTTCAGTATCAGACGACACATTGTTATCGGTGTTTTTGGGTGCCTTGTCTTTTGCAAAGGCGGGGGTTGCCATGCCGATAACGGCAATGGCTGAGAGAATAATTGTTTTCAGTTTCATAAAAATTTACGTTGGATTTAAGTGGTTTTAGTTGTTTTCGGGCTGGTAAAGCATCACCCTGTACCCAGATTTAAGATGCACCTTGACAGTACGCATCTTCTTTGTGAGATACTGGCTCACACCGTTGATGAGGCCTCGACCCACATCGGATGCAATCTGCGCTCCGGCGTCGGTGGAGATATTTATTGAGCTGCCCATTGTTGACCCCATATTGGCGCCAATCTCGTGCAGCGCGTCAGTCTCCATTGAGTTGGGGATATTGATACCCTCCTGACCGTCGGAATCATAGACTTTCAGTTCTACATCATAAATTGAGCCTTGACACTCAATAGAGGAAATCTCAATCTCCAGACGCTCGTCCTGCAATCTCGCTGCACCGACAAGGACGGTGTTACGGGGTATGAGCCTGTTGCCTATCCACATCGGTTCGGTGGTTCTCAACTTCACTGACTGCCCGTTGGTAACGGACTGGTTGCCGGCAATGACGGCGGCGATTGTATTCTTGCCGACCGACCTTTTCATGCCGACCGATGTGTTGAAGCCTCTCTCGTTTGTGGCGGCACTCAACGTCGATACGACATTGTGGGTAACATTCTGCACCGGCTGGACATTCCGCTTTCCTTTCTCATCGACTTGTGGAGGCGGGACATTGCCAGCATTTCCATTACCCATATACTGCGCCGCCAACTGATACGACCTTTCAAGCAACTCCATTTCATTGGGTTGTTGCGACTGTTGCTGTGCCATAGAGTTCTGCATCTCCAGCTCATCGAGCCGTGCCTGCAACTTCGCTACCTGTGCCGATTCGTTGTACTCCGGGACATAGAAATCCTGCAACGATGCCTGAGCCTGTTGGTATGCCGCAGCCGAGTTCTGAATCTCATCGGGCAATGTCGGTTCCGCCGGAGCTGTAACGGTGTCGAGTTGTAGCGTCACGGCATTTATCGTGCTGTCATTACGCGCCTTGTCTTTCTGCGCCGCCTCCTGTTCGTATGCCTTCAGCTTGGTGTCGGGCATACCTGCGGAAGTCTGGTCTGGAAGTTCCATGTTCGCCTTTCCCTTGACGGCATCGTCATCGCCGCTTGGAGCGAAGATAATCCAGAAGCATACGAGGCACGAGAGAACCAGCAGCGTATAGACAGTTATCCGTTTCAACCGCTCACGTTCTGCCGGAGTTTTCGGGGCGAATTTCGCTTTGAGGTCATCGAGCAGTTTCATCTTCTACCGTTTTAGGTGAGACATCGGAGGTACTTTGGGTCGGGAGTTCAAGTTGTCGGATATGCTCTATCTCAATTGCCTGCCGAGCATGACCGGCGCCCATCTTGTAACAGGAGTGACCGAACACGAAGAAGGCTACAAGAATAAATGCCGATAAAAGAATGGTAACGACCATTAGGCGTTGCTTGTGGGGCATATCTTCACAGGCTTGTTTCACCCGTTCTTTGATTTTCCCTTTCGGGCCGTGCCACACCTTATTATATAAGGGCGACACGAGGTTGTGGATTTTCTGTTTTACACTCATTGGGACAATGTTCGTTTTGTGGTTATCAAATCTTTGTTTTCCAGAATCGTCAGACCCTCGATCATGAATCCGTTGGGGTTATCGTCGGAACGGCCGGTGTTAACCAGACGACAATTCGTGATAAGCGACCTTTCGGTCACGTTGCTCTGGCGGATGATCATCTGCCGGGCGTAGGTTCTGACCTGATAGGGGTAGTCGTTGAAATCGGCGACAATGCTGTCCACCTGAAGCACCTGCGTTATGTTTCCGGCTATGATGCGGTTGTAGTAGCCTTTCTCCACATAGTCGGAATAATAGTTGTAGGCACTTCTGTCGGCCAGCGACATGGCGCGGTTGATGTTGTGCTCAATCGCCGATTTGTCGGGCGACAGGGTGAAGAACAGCTCATGGAAGCGTCGCACGTGTTCCCGTGCCTCTGCCGGGCGGTTCTGCTCCATATCCTGCGACAAGGCTAGCATCAGGCTCTTGCCGTTGTCAAGGACATAGATTTTCTCCCTCTGTTTCTCGGCGAAGTTCAGCGACAGCACCACGGCACCGATTGCGATGAAGGCGCAGAGCGATACCATAACAATGCCGAACAGCCTTATCTGCCGAAAGGAGGTCTCGATGTTTTTTAATGACTTAAATTCCATTTGAATACTATTTTAAGAGTTTACCGGCACGACCTGCGACATTACCCGCTACTCCTCCGGCTATGCTGCCGGCCCATGAGCCTCCGGTCATGGCGGTGTTGTTGATCGAGCGGTTGTAGCTGCCCATGCCTCCGGCCTGTATAATCCAGCCTGCGACGGTCGGAATCGTGAAGTATCCGATGATGCCGATGATCATGAACACCGTGTAAGCGGTGTTGCTCCCGTCGAGATCAACATTCGGGTTATTCGCCAGCTCCGAAATGTCATTCTGCAACATCAGGACTTGGATTTTGGCAAGGATTGTGGAGAATAAATCAGCCACAGGCAACCATAGATAGGTCTGAATGTATCGGCATATCCACTGGACAAGGGTGTTCTGGAAACCATCCCAGACGGATATGGCAAACGCTATCGGTCCCAATATCGCCAGCACTATCAGGAAGAATGTCCTTATCGTGTCTATCGTGAGCGAGGCAGCCTGAAAGAGCATTTCCAATAATTCGCGGAAGAAATTCTGGATAGCCTTCTTGACCTTATACATACCTCTCTCGATATACATTCCGGCGGCTGTGCCAATCTCTGTCACACCGAGTTCATCAATCTGCCTGTCAAACTCTGCATCGTCAACGAGATAAGCAGTGGACGGGTCGTTCATCATCTGTTCGTATTCCAGCCTGTCCTTTTCCTCCCGGTACTTCTTCATGTCGAGGGTCTGCCCTTCGAGCATCGAGGCGGTACCTTGAACGATGGGCGACATTACCGAGTTGATGGTGCCAAGCACCACCGAGGGAAAGAACATTATACAGAAACCGATGACGAAGGGACGGAGCAGCGGGAACACATCAATCGGTTCGGCCCTCGCCAGCGACTGCCAGATGCGGTAAGCCACATAGAACAGGGCACCGAGACCGGCTATGCCCTGAGCCACTCCAGCCATGTCGCCGCACAGAGGCATCATCTCGTCGTAGAGCGACCGGAGTATGGAGTGGAGGTTTGAAAAATCTATCGCGCAGAGCATGGCTTACCAGTATTTTTCGGAGCCGTCACCATAGAGGTTCACAACACGCTGTGTGTCGGCTTTCTTCTTGGCGCGGAGATACGACACAGAGATGTTCTTGTTTGTATAATATGCCGTCAGGTTCTTCAGACGCTTCATCTCCTTGTGGCAACTGTCCACGATATCCATGCGATCCTTGTCGGTCATACTGAGCGTCGTGATGTTGACCACCTGCTTCAAGTCGCCCAGCACGCCGTTGGCTTCTTCGAGGATGCGGGTGTAGCCGGAGGCTATGGCCGATAGTTCGGAACTCGTGAAATTGGGGTCGGTCAGCATCTTCTTGAAGTTGTTGACGTAATAACCGGATATGTCGCCGAGCATCAGGACTGTCTGCTGCACCTTTCGGGCGTCGCGGACGAGGTTGTTCACCGATTGCAGGGCATCGTAATATTTCTTTGCCTGCTGGTAAATCTTGACCGTCTCCTTGAAGTTGTTAATCATATTTTGGGCGGTCGTTGATTCCTGCACGAGTGATTTTGAGGAATTTACGATAGACTGGGCAATGTTTGACGGGTCGATTACCGTCCATTGGGCGTTTGCCCTGCCCGTGCCTAACAGAAGGCACAGGGCGATAAGTGGAAATAGATATTTCAGTTGTCTCATTTTTGCTTTGGATTTTAGTTGATTATGTCTGTCGCACTGTTGTTCACCATCTGGGACTCAGCATTGTTGATGCTGATAGTCTGCGGCTTGCAACCGATTTGACCATAGGGATACAGGAATACTCCGATTGGAGAGAGAAACAGTTCTTCGCCGGTAGATGAAATGCCAACGGTGAATCGCCCATTGGGAGTGTCAAAAGCGAATACTTCGCTTTCAAGAGTGGGAAGCAGCAGGTACATGTGCTCTGATCTGTTATCTCCGCGTTCACGTACCTTTACCATGGAAAGACCTTTGTTGTCTTGGAAGATGAGCTGGATTTTCTCATCAGTGGTCAGCCATAATGAATGGCGTAGTTTTTTTATTTCTTCGTACATTTTTACTTTTGGTTTTGTGGTTAACGGATTGAGGTGGCTGCGCCGCCTATAATTTTGATTAGTGCGAAGGTGAACAGCAGCGGCAGCAGGAGCATGACTGCAAGTCCGGCTATCAGTCCGAAAGTGATTGCCATTAGTACCTTCACGATAGTTATTGCAATTTTCATAACGACAATATTCTGTGGATTAGAAGATGGAAACCTTTAACGAACTCCGCAAAGTATGGTGCGGCGTAATTGGCGGCCTTGACCATTCCGACAAAGACTATCGTCAGAATTGCAATACCGGCGAGGAAGAGAATAAAGCCTGTCAGCACTCCGAGAATCGGATGAAAGAATTTGGGTATCTTCATATGGCACCCTCCCTTCTTTCATTGGCGAGCAATCGAATTGCCGCCTCTACGCTGCCACCGAGTTGCCGGGCTTTGTTCAACACCTGCACTTTCTCCGTTTCCTCGGTTGTATAGCAGAGATATTCCTCCATCGACACCTCCGTGGCATAGACGGCGGATTGAGTGCCGCCTAAACCAATCCACACCTCTTTATAGAGGCGGTTCGGATTGTTAGCCATGTTTATGGAGAGTATCTGAGCCTTCTCCTTGTCGGTCAGACCGAGCAGCTCCTGAATCTGGTCGAAACGGTTCATGTACTTGCGCTGGTCAAGGAGAATCTTGCAGTCGGAGTTGTTGATGATGGTTTCCTTGACAATCGGCGACGATATTATGTCGTCAACCTCCTGCGTAACCACCACAGCCTCACCGAAATACTTTCTGACCGTCTTAAACATATACTTCATGTATTCAGCCATGTTAGCGGTCGAAAGTGCCTTCCATGCTTCCTCGCAGATAAGTACTTTGCGGATACCTTTGAGCCTTCGCATCTTGTTGATGAAAGCCTCCATGATGATAATCGTTACCACAGGGAAAAGGTCTTTATTGTCGCGGATAGCATCAATTTCAAAGACTACAAACCGCTTGTTGAGCAGGTCGATATTCTCTTTGGAATTGAGCAGGAAGTCGAAACGACCGCCGTGATAATACTGGCGCAGCGTAGTCAGGAAATTATCTATATCGAAGTCCTGTTTATAGATAGGGATAGGACGCTGTGCCATTTCAGCACGGTATTCATCACGCATGAACTCGTAGAACGAGTTGAAGCATGGAACAATATCAGGGTCGTTTCGCATCTTGTCAAGGAACATTGACAATGCCGAGCCAAGCTCACCGCTCTCCGTTTTTGTTACTCTGTCGTCCTCTGACTTCCAGAGCGTCAAGAGCAACGTCTTGATACTGTCCTTTTTCTCGACATCGAAAACACCGTCATCCGTGTAGAACGGATTGAAAGATATGGGGTTGTCTTCTGTGTAGGTGTAGTAGATTCCATCCTCACCGTGAGTACGGTTGTGGATAAGGTTGCAAAGACCTTCGTATGAATTACCCGTATCAATCAGCAACACATGGGCACCTTGTTCATAATACTGGCGCACCAGATGGTTGGTAAAGAACGACTTTCCGCTACCTGACGGCCCAAGTATGAACTTGTTGCGGTTGGTAGTAATACCGCGCTTCATAGGCTCGTCGCTAATATCCAGATGGATAGGCTTACCTGTCAATCTATCGACCATCTTTATTCCGAAGGGCGATAGCGAAGAACGATAGTTCGTTTCCGCTGTGAAGAAACAGGCCGCAGGCTCGATGAAAGTGTAGAAACTTTCCTCGGCAGGAAAATCAGCCTCGTTGCCGGGCATCGCCGACCAGAACAGTGTCGGGCAGTCAATAGTGTTATGCCGTGGCATACATCCCATTGTCGCCAGTTGGCCGCCGACATCATTCTTGACTCGCCGCAGTTCCTCGGTGTCATCACTCCATGTCATGACATTGAAATGGGCCCGTACTGAGGTCAGTCCGTATGAATGTGCCTCGTTGAGATAGCGGTCTATCCACTCCTTGTTAATGGCATTGCTACGGCTATACCGTGAGAGACTGTTCATGTTGCGGGCAGTCTTCTCGAACTTCACTAAGTTCTCGTCATGGTCGTCAATCAGGATATACTGGTTGTAGATGTGGTTGCATGGCAACAACAATCCGACGGGACTTGCAAACGAGAGGCGGCTGTCGCTTCGGTCAGTCGATAGACGCTCGTACCGGTTGTCAGTGCTGACCTTTGCGGGCAGATCTTCCGTGTCTGACAGTGTATGCAGACAGAGCATCTTGTCGCCGATTCTCATCTGCTGTGCCGAAAGGTCTATGTCCTCCAGACAGGTAACATCCTCCATAGAGAGCGACATATATTTCTCAATAAGACCGGAAGACTTTTCTGTACCGACAAGTTCATCATCGGAAAGACGGCGCAGCCTGATATAGCCGGTATCGTTGATGATACGCTCGAACTGCTCAACAGACTCCATGAACTTGACAACCATCTCGTGATTGAGTTCCTTCGGGGTTATCCTGCCTCGGCAGAGCGTCGAAAAGTTGCTCTGCTGACGCGCCCTTTCCTTCGTGGTCTTTGTCAGGAACAGATAACACTTGTGGGCGAGATACGGACGCTCGTTGAAATGACGCTCAAAGCTCCTGTCCAAAAAGGATAAATCATCCTTCTGGAGTTCCGGCTTATATCGCTCCGACACAAACCAGTCCTGCTTATGAAGCACCGAGAAGTGAGGCAGAACCTTGATTGCCTTGCACCATGCTCCGTGCATCGCCTCATATTCGGCAGAAGTAACGGTGAAAAGCTCCGGTAGGCAGACCTCAAAGGCAACCGTAATGTCGGCGTCTTTGCTGATGATGCAGCCATGTTCCACTGCCAACAAGGGCAGTTTCGATTCCAGTGTTGTGGCTTTTAGCGTGTTTCTCATTTTGTTCTTCCTTTAATCAGTCGGTTAAGGCGCGGACGGTTGATGATATAGCGGGGATGGTATTTGACAGCAGCTAACTTCATCAGACCGTATTGCCCATACTTGGCGTTGAGATGGAAGGTGAGCCAGACAAGGGCTGAGGCGGCAGTAACGCCGAATCCGATACATATCCATTGGGATACTCCGGCGATATACATGATGACGAACACCACGAACAGGGCGAGAAGCCCGCCGGCGAAAATGAACAGATACTGCGCCTTCAGTCCCTTGTACTCCACCGACCGTCCTATACCTTTGTTGATAGCATACTCGGCCATGTCGTCGAATTAGAGGAAGAACGAGCGGAGGATTGTGGCTGCCACGATGAGAAAGATACAGGCACCGAACCATGACGCGGCGGTCTTGCTGGTGTCGGGATCGCCCGACGACCACTTGGAATAGACCTTGATGCCGCCGATGAGACCCACCACGGCACCGATGGCGTAGATGAGCTTGGTGCCGGGGTCAAAATAACTGGTAACCATAGAGGTAGCCTCGTTGATACCGCTGAGGCCGTTACCTGCGGCGTATGCACGTATGCCCGTTGCAAGTGCCATGACAAAAAGCATGGCGAACTGGAAGCCACGGCTTCCGACGAGTTTACAGATAGTCTTGTTGAGATTCTTGATAGTCATTTTCATGTTTTTGTTTCAGTTTTTGAAGCATGGACAGCCCGACCGCTCCACGGACGGGAGCAGCCACACTTCGGGTTGATAAATTGGGGTTGGGAATTTTTGCCCTTTCGGACGTGGAATTTAGTGGAGTCTCAGAGAGA
>PDYJ01001590.1_pt1 | contig 24437 bp, 26 predicted proteins | sample 1430841 | NCBI WGS metagenome assembly PDYJ01 (sample SAMN07237672, study PRJNA390542) | Gut metagenome, whole genome shotgun sequencing project. | isolation source: fecal pellets | host: Mus musculus | place: USA: New York, NY | collected 2016-10 | reverse complement strand
CCACGGAGATATACATTTTCGCCGTGTGCAAGGCTGTCTTTGATTGAAGTCATTAGACCTTCAACTACTGCGAGGACGCTCGCTTTATCTATGCCGGTTGTCTTGGCTATCTCGGTAACGATTTCTGCTTTTGTCATATAATTTTTGAAATTGGAAATGCAAAATTAGCGAAAAATCTTGATATTTGGAACAGTAAGTTACCCCTCGCCCACGGCTGACGCATCTTAATTTTTTACAACATCAAAACTTTTTAAGGCATACAGCAGGTAGTCGTTATCCCATCCGGCTTTTTTCCGATGTCCTTTGACTCCCATCGAAGATACCTTTGCGTTCTTGATTATGTTCAATCCGATACGGTTCAGAAGAGAGAAATTTTGAGCGCCATTGTCCTTTTGTTTGCGAGAGGCATCATCGCCAAAAGCCACATCCAAAGTCCAATGGAGTTGGTTCTCAACACTCCAATGAGTGCGTATGGAATGATTAATATATTGAGCATCAGTCTCAAGGCTAGAGAGATAATATCTTGTCTCCTTATGCACTGTGCCTTTCTTGATGTCTTTTGTGCGTGATTCAATACGCACGATGCTTTTAAGCCCGGGCCACTTGTCTCTGTCAAGTATATTTTCCAGATTGGTAATCACAGTACACGCCCGAGTTTCTTCCCTTCCATGGGATTTGCCCTCCATAACATGCTCGGACGAAGGCTTAATATATGTGAACGAATCGGCGACACGCCCTTTCATTTCGGGCTGATTTCCTTTCAAGGCAAGTATATAGTCGGCTCCGCGCTCGATTATTACCTTGGCAATCTCCTTTTGACAACCCATCGCGTCAATGGTGACGATGCAGCCCTTCAGTTCCAGAATACGCAGCAGTTTCGGTATGGCGGTTATCTCGTTACTCTTTCCTGCAACCTTTTCCTGACCCAACAGGAGATTGTTGGCAGAAGCCCACGCGCTGACAAGATGGGTGTAAGTTCCGGTTCCGTCATCGCTGCTTCCGCGCATACATTTTCCGTCGATGGCAACTACTTCACCATCGGTCAGCTCTGCGATGCTCTTGGTCCATGCAACAAAAGAATCGTTCAATTCCTTGGGGTCTAACGAGCTGATTACCCGATTGAAAGTATCATGAGACGGAATCCCATTAGGAAGATACAGAAAGCGTTCGAGCCAATCAACCTTGGCATTGCCGTAGTCCTCTATCTCGTTCCACGACTCAGCGCCGCAGATGACTGCGCAAAGGGAGATGAAAAGGATGGATTCGAGGCTATGTTTCTGTGTGCGTTCTACACGTGGGTCGGTTACCGACGAAAAAAAATCTATGGCTGATGTGGTCTTTGTCATACTATATTAACGGCTGAAACCACTTAATAGTAGTAATCATCCGTTAAGTTTATTTAAGATGCGTCAGCCCTGACCCCTCGCCGCCTCTAAAGGCGGCCGAAATTTTTGGAAATTTTGAGAGTAAATCAGCGGAGCAACTCTTCACAGGGTTGCTCCGCTTGGCGTATATTACGACTATTGGCTATTTCTTTTTTGCGAGCCATTCGTCCCGTTTCTGTCGGCACTCTTTAAGGGTCGGTGACACCACTGAGAATAGTTCGCCATCATCGGTGCGATAATCATACATAATTTGTTCTACTCGTTCACCTCTATGAGTATAGTAGAAGGCTTCGTATTGCTCCTGACCTTTCTGAGTGGTCGATATTCCGTTTTGTGTCATACGTGTCATAGTTGGTGGGGTGTTGTGACCTCCACCGGTGCGGTGGAGGTCGGGTTAAACTTATGCTCTCTTTCTCTCGGCTATCATCTTGATGTTGTCGCTGATGATTTGGGCAATGCGGTCTTGATATTGACAGACCTTGTTGGCGAATGCCCGGCATTGGATGATTGAGTAGTCTTTGAGGGAGATTTCAATCGTGGCGATTGTCTTGTCCTTGATTTTGGCGGTGAAAACCAATGTGTTCTCTTTGAGGTAGTAGGACGATGAACCAACACAGATATGCTGGCGATTTCCCTCTTCATAATACTCGGCTACGGAGTTGAGGGTATGGACAACGATTTCTCCGTCTGTCATCACCAATCCGGTGTATCTGCCTTTGAGTTCCTCAAACTTGGCTTCATCTTCCTCCGCTCTCTTGCGGTCTTTCTCTTTCTGCTCCTTGATACGCTGACGCTCAGCCTTTGCCACATATTCATCGTGTACGGCTTTAAGGTCTTTTGGTGCTACCAATGTGGGGAATAGAGGTCTCTGCCATTCTATCCAACATCTTGATGTAGTCAAAACCATATCTGCGGGTCGTCAATCTTGTAACCTGCCCTGCGTGCCACCTTGATTGTGTCCCAATATTTGTCAACCTCCTTAGGGTGGTGGCAGAGGTAGCGGAACAACCCTTCCTCTCCGGCTTTCATCAGCGTCTCAGCCTTGGGGTTGGTGAGCAACTGCTGAAACATCGTCACGGGGTGTGCACCATAGGTAAAGGTTGTGTAGCCATTACGTTTAATGGTGTCAGTGACCTTTGTCCTTGGATAGACCCATTGGTTGGCGATGTGCCAGAATGCGTCATTGTCGTGTCTGATTTCCAATGGAGAGCCGAAAGCGAATGAGTCAATGTAGTGACCCAATGTGCGCTGAAGCCCTACTACGGTGGTGTGTCCGTGCTTGTCAATCCAATAGGAGCCAATTTCAACGAAGCCCGGATTTGCCTTCATACCCTTGCGGAACTCCACAATCATCAGAAACATTCGGATTACTTGAAAACCCTTGACTGCGGTGACGATGTTGAAGTATGACCTCTCCCTTACAACTCGCAGGGTGGTAGCCTTGACCTCAACCTTTGCGCCACAATGTGGACAACGGCACATTCCTTCCTCGGCTTCCCACTCGTGACCGCATATCAGACATACGGCTTTTCCTTTCTTGAATTTAAGGGCATAGTTGTCGATTGTATGGGTCAGTGCCCACTGCTTTTGGGCGGTGGTGAGTGGGCGAAGCTGCCCACTCATTGCCAATATCTGCTCTTGCTTCTTGTTTCTCGGTTTCATAGTCGTATGCTTTAGAAGTCATCTCCGAAGAGATTGGGTTGAACATTGATTTCTTCACCTGCTTTCGGTGCGGTGGTGTGCTTGGGTGCGGTTGCCTTTGGCTGGTTCTGCCTGCGGATTTCTCGGAGTTGTTCTTCCTTGTACTGCTCCATAGCCTGCTCCTTGAGATTGGCTTTGTCTTCCTCGGAGAGTTCCGGCTTACCTACCACGATGTTGCAGTTGACCTTTCCGCCTTCCTCAATCTCGTTCTCGTCAAAGTAGTGTTTATCACGAGTCGTGATAAACATTATTATCCCCACTCCAAGATTATCCCAAGTATTCTGTAGCATTTAGGCGCAATATTCTGAAATTCAGATTTACTCGTGATAATACTTGGTGGATAATTCTGATGCGTTATATTGAAAATGTACCAATAAAATTTTCAATATGGCACAAACAAAAATTACATCATTAATCGCGACCTGTAAGGAGAAGATGGTTAGCGATGGTTATAGCGAGAGCACTATCGCCACGCATCTGTCCAATCTTGATCGAGGCATCCTCGCATATATGTCTGAGCGAGGAGAAGAGTTCTATCATCCCGACATCGGGGATTCTTTCCTTGAGTGTCTTACCAGAAATACTCAATGGGAAAAGCATTATCGTTGCATCGGTATGCTGAACTCAATAATCGAGCATGGCCATCTAATGGCAAATCGCCCTCCGAGTAAAAGATATGAGCTCCCCGGTGAAATAGGGGCCGTTGCAAAAAGACTTCTTTCGATGAAGCAAGCAGAGCGTGTCTCTCCCGGGACTATAGAGGTTTATCAGCGGGTAATATCCCAGTTTATCTCTGTCCTTCAAATCAAAGGAGTCAGTCGGGTGTCAGAAATCACAGAGTCGCACATAGTGGATTTCGTTTCTACAAATACGAACAGTAAGGGACAGCGCTTGTATATCATGAAGATGTTCTGCAAATTTCTTCTGAATGAGGGGTATGTCAAATACAGTCTTGGATCACTCCTTGACTCGGTGAAGTCTCCACAACGGGAAAAAGTTCCTTCTGTCTATAGCCCGGATGAGATTGCTCTGATAGAAAACTCCATCAACAGGAGTGATTTCGGTGGGCGCCGTCTGTATGCGATGTTCCTTCTTGCATCCAGACTGGGTCTGAGAGTGTCGGATATAATCCGAGTTCGCTTTTCCAATCTTGATTGGGACAAATGTACCATATCAATCACGCAATACAAGACCAAGCATGCTGTGATACTTCCGTTGCTGACAGATGTGGGCAACGCGATTATCGACTACCTCCAGGCGGAGAGGCCGACATCGGACGACGAGCATGTATTTATCTCGATGAGACCTCCATTCAGAGGAGTATCGCGCAGTACTGTTTGGCTTGGGTTACAGGATGCCATTAGGAAATCGGGAGTGAACACTCAACGGCGCAGACATGGAATACATGCGTTCAGACACTCTCTGGCATCCCAGCTTCTATCCCATGACACTCCGTTGCCCATCATAAGCAGTTCCTTGGGACATGCCTCAATGACCTCAACATCCAACTACCTTAGAGTCGACCTGAAAAAGTTGAGGTCAATACTGTTGACTCCCTCACTGGTTCCAGAAAACTTCTATACTCAGAAAGGAGGTGTGTTCTATGAGTGATAAATATATGTTCCGAAGCGCGTTCGCCCCATACATATTGGAGTTCCTAAAGATGAAAAGCAGTCTCGTTGTCAACTCAAACATATATAGGCACACCCTACAACAATGGGACGAGGCAATGCTGAAGAATGGTTATGAGGAGTTGTATGTCACACGAGAAATGGTATCGGCTTGGGAAAGCTCGTTAAGCAACATCTGCGACAGGACATCCTACGCCAAACACACCCAGATTATACAGTTCTTGAAATATATGTGCAGACTGGGTATAGAGTGTTATGTGCCGAGAAACCCCAAACGGCCGACAAACATGTATACCCCCTATGTTTTTTCTCATGACGAGATGAATCGAATAATGGATGCCATTGACAAGTCCGAATTGAAACGGTTCTGCCCCAAGAGTTGTCTTATTTGCATGCCGTGCCTGTTCCGGCTTCTATACTCAACCGGAATGCGTATCTCAGAAGCACTCAGCATCAAGAACGGAGATGTCAATATTGCGACTGATACAATCCTCTTGACAAAGACAAAGAACGGCAAAGAGAGGCTGATACCTCTGAACCCGGAACTGAAGGCTGTCCTGACGCAATATATGAGATACCGTGACAAAATGCCTGTCCAAGGTGTCGGGAATCCCGAAAATCACCTTTTTGTATCAGGAACCGGGAAACCGTTCACAACAACGACACCTTATACCTTCTTCAAAAAAATACTTCAGCAATGTGGGATACCTCACAAAGGAAAGAATCAGGGACCCAGAGTGCATGACCTGCGACATACATTTGCAGTCCATACCTTGCAAAAAATGGCCACCGAAGGAGTCGATTTATATGCCGCCCTTCCTGTCTTGTCAGTTCTGCTCGGACACACAGGCGTACGTGAAACAGAATGGTATCTGAGGCTTACGCGTGAGTTCTATCCAGAAGTTCTTGATATGATATCATCTACAACCGGAGGTATCTTTCCTGATGTTGACCAAAATAATCTATATCATGGAAAAGGAAACTGACTTTGCCCGACATCTCACGTTCTTTTTATCTGACTATCTGTTGAAAGAGCGTGGCGTCAGCCGACATACTCTTAGAAGCTACGCCTACACGTTTGACCTGATGCTGGATTATATGCACGATGTGAAGAAAATCCCGGCAGAACGGATTGAACTGAAACATCTGACACGAGACTGCGTAACTGAGTTCCTCGATTGGCTCCAATCGGAGAGAAAATGTACCGACAACACACGCAATGCCCGTCTTGCCGCAATACATGCGTTCTGTAAATACCTGCAATACGAAGATATTAAAAGAATAGGGTTCTGGCAACAGATAATGACAATCAAGTCCAAGCATAAGGCATCAGGCACCATATCCTCATTAAGTATAGTGGCTATGAAAACCCTCCTTTTGGAGATACCTGCTGAAACAATGCAGGGAAGACGTCATCTTGCATATTATCCCTGCTTTATGAAAGCGGTGCCCGTGTGCAGGAACTGATAGACCTAACCCCTCTGACTTGTCGTTGGAACCGCCCGCATATGTGACTTTATTTGGAAAAGGTCGCAAAACGAGGATCGTCCCCTTACAGGAGCGTCTGGTGACCATAATGAGACAATATCTATCAGAGCATAAACTTGATTTGCCCGGAAGAGAGAAGAATCATCTCTTTTACAACAACCGGGGTGCAAAACTGTCAAACTCCGGAATCGCTCATATTATTACATTGTATGCAAACGATGTGAGAGTAAAACATCCTGGACTTCTGCCAGACAAGATATCACCGCACTCGTTCCGACACTCGAAAGCCATGCACCTGCTGCAAGCAGGTCTGAATCTGATTTATATCAGGGATATATTAGGTCATGCGTCCATCAAGACTACGGAAATATATGCAAGGGCCGACTCTAAACAAAAGAGGGATGCTCTGGAGAAGGCGTATGCTGAAATAACTCCAGAACGACCCGAAAAGGGTGAATGGGAGACTAAACCTCATCTAAAAACGTGGTTAAAGCAGTTCACGCGTAAGTAATACCATCAGATATTATCCCAAGCCATTTTAGCGAGTAGAAGAGATAATAGCTTGATACTTAATGCTTGTTATAATCGGCTTGGGATAATCTTGGAGTGGGGATAATAGTGTACCAATAGGTTCATCACAGTATCGTTGTCAACCACGCATAGACCGCTCTTTTGGATTTGGGAGCATAGATAGTTTACTGCTCCCTCCATTGACTTTGATGGGTTCGCCATTTTGATAGCGAATGAGGGTTCAGCGATGCAACGCTCTTGGAGCATTTTCTGCATTACTGCGATTGCAGTGTCGTTTGATTTCAACATTGTAGCCATAGTCGTAATTTTATAGGGTGAGTAACCAATAGATGATAAGGAGTGCTGAAACGGCTGAGATAACCCAACCAACGCCTCGGAATATCGGTCTGAGGAAAACCCACAACACCAATCCGATGATTGAGGTGATAAGGATAGCGACCCACTTGACAACCTTTTTTATGCGGTTGAGACTGGAGATGGATGCTTTGCCTCGTCTATCTGATATGTTGTTGTTCGTTTTCATCGTGCGACATTTTTTTTATGCGTCTATCGACTATCGAAGTTTTGCTTGCTCGTTGAAACCGTCCCGTGCGGAGGAAGTAGAGGGATGTTCGCCCTTCAGTGAAAAAATACGAGCTGACCAACGGGAGGTCTGGAGATTTTTTCGCTGAAAGGATATAGAATATCCCTTCTCCGCACGTTCTCAACTCCGAGCAAGCAGAGCTTCCCAAGTCGCACTGACTGCATGAAAACTGGAGCTAAGTTTACGTCCCCGGTGAAAACGAACCACGACATATTGGCAATGTTTACTTCTGATTTGGGGAATTCCTAATCACTGAATAATAGTCGGTGTCATTCCCGGAAGGTGAGTCTCTGACGATGTAGAGAAGCGGAATCGGCAGTGTCTCGACCCGTGGAATGCTGTTTCATCGGTGAGTGACGGAACGGTCGTAAAACTCCTTACTGGTTGTGGCGTCTTGGAACACGGATAAACGGCAATAAGTCTCGGAGGTGAAAAGCAGCGTCCCCGATGCTCACCTTGAGGCATTGCCGGTTATTGGTGTTCAGCCACAACCCATAGGAGAGATGCGGTCAAATGGCATAAGGCATCGCCCTGTGCTGTTTGACGGCATCGCGCCGCTAACACGGAAGACCGCTCCGCCTCTCACCGATGATTAAGAATGCACTAAGCAATGTCATATAACGGCAATTTTCATCTCTTTGCATTTAGAAAATTTCTTGGTAATGCAAAATATTTGTCGTATCTTTGCGTTATAATTGAAATCATACGACAATGATACTGCGAGCAACATTTGAAAACATATACTCGTTCAAGGATGAGACTTCTGTCAGTTTTGTAGCTGGCAAAGGTTCTGTGCATCCTGCCCATGTAAGCCGCGCTCAAAAGCGTGATGACATTTCGGCGTTGAAATTTGGCATTATATATGGAGCGAATGCCTCAGGCAAAAGCAATGTTATCAAGGCTATCGCTTTGCTTCAGCAGATAGCCCTCGGTAGGTTTCCCATCGGAGATTTTGAGCCGTTCAAACTGGTAAAGCCGATAAAGCCTGTTTCCAAAATTGAAATTGAGTTCAAAACTGATGGCAGATATTTCGCCTACGGTGTCGAGTTCTCTGCCAATGGTATTAAGGAGGAATGGCTATATGAAATAAATGCCCGGTCAGATAAAAAGTTTTTTACCCGTAAGACTGATTCCGATGGCAACCAGTTTGAATTTGGAGACATACATGGTGATAATTCTGTCGGTCAGTTTGTAAAATTTCTGGGAGAAGGCACTCCGGCCAAGAGAAGTTTCTTGGCTGAATATATAGAGCGCAATGGCAAGGGGCTATGTCCTATTAAAGTAGTATACCAATGGTTTGCTACCGGATTAAGGATAATTTTCCCCGGCACACGATTCCGAGGTCTGTCATTCAATGCCGAGCAGGATGAGAAGTTCCACGAATCGACACGCCGTCTGTTGCAATACTTTAATACCGGTATAGTTGATGTTCGTCGTTTTCCGGTTCAAGCAAAGGAAGAGACCAACCTCCCTGAAAGATTGCTTGAAAAGATAATCAGTACCGCAACTCCGGGGCGCACGGCATTGGTAGCCGCTCCCGAAAGCAATGAATGTTTCTTCTTCGACTTCAAGGAGGATGGAACATACACAATATTCAAGCAGAAGGCGGTTCATCGAAACGACTCAAATGATGAAGTGGTCTTTGAAATGGATGAGGAATCTGACGGTTCAATCCGTTTGCTCGACTTCATACCAATGCTGATAGACCTCTCGCAAAGCGAGTCAGACTACATGATTGATGAACTTGACCGCAGTATGCACCCTCTATTATCGCAAAAGCTGATAGAGTGCTATCTTCAGCAATTGTCAACTGAGCGGGACACACAACTGATTATATCAACCCACGAATGCAACCTTCTCAATCTGGATCTTATCCGGGCTGATGAGGTATGGTTTGTGGAGAAAGATAAAGACGGAGCCTCCAAGCTCGTTTCACTTGCTGAATACAAGCCCCGTGAGAATGTTCAGAAGGGCTATCTTCAGGGACGCTACAGCGCAATCCCGTTCTTTGCTCCTATCGAAACTCTTAACTGGAACAAAGATGAGAAAGCGTAAAGATTTCGTCCGCCTTGAAGGGGTACGCTCTGCCCGTCTCGTGGTCATTGCCGGAGAAGGTCGATACACCGAATCCATATACTTCAATGCTGTCAAGAATGAGCTTCGCGCGCCGAATGTGCATGTGGAAGTCCTTGACCGTAATTCTGATGAGTCGTCTCCAGAGAGCGTACATCGTCAAGTTGCAGACTTCATGCGTCAATATAACATTGAAGATGACGATGAACTATGGCTTGTCATAGACCGTGACCGTTGGCAGGAACGGATGCTGTCGCAGGTTGCCCAACTCTGCGCCCAGAACTCCCACCTGCATTTCTGCATGAGTAATCCTTGTTTTGAATTATGGTTGCTCCTCCACATTGAAGATGTAGAGCAATATGACGACGAGACAAAGAATGCCCTGCTCCAGAACAAGAAAAATAAGTCCGGTGTAACTTGGTTAAAGAAACGCATGAAAGATTTGCTTGGCTCTTACGCTGAGTCAAACTATGATGCGTTGGGCCTCATTCCTTATACTCCTGTTGCTATGGACAGAGCAAGAAGATTGGACTCCAATCCACAAGATCGCTGGCCTCAGTCCATCGGTTCCCGAGTTTATCTCCTTATGGAAAGTATCACTGGTAAGAAGAATTAACTATGATTGAAATAAATAATCTGAGTTCACTGAATCTATTCTCTAATTTCGAGACATTTAATTATGGTGACAAGACGATCATTCTCTATGATGACCACAGGTGTATTCTCACTGCATTATTTGAGGCTCGCAAGCTTGGAATAATAAGCAATGGCACAAATCTGATAACTTTTGATAGGCATGATGATGCCCGCAAGATACATCCTGACAGTATGCGCATCATAGACAGTATCATTGCAAGTGGACTCGATAGAATGTCTTCAAGAGACTTCAAAAACTTTGTTGAGTATGATATTTCAGAAAATGACGATGACTGGGCAAGAGTGGCATTTGAGCTTAATCTAATCCACAATATTGTCAATATCGGCAACATAGAGAACTCTAACATTATGGATTTTGCCAATCATATTTATAAGTCTTCAAGCGGTACTGAACACAAAGCATATGTAATTGGGCATATATTTGATGAATTAAATACTCACGGTGGTTCACTTGGAGATATGGCATTGTATCAAGAGAACAAAGACCTTCATGAGATTTTTGGATACAATCTTATTGGAGGAGAAGGTTTCTCTGACGATTTTCAAGAATTTGTGCTTGACTTCGATTTGGATTGTTTTACAACAAACTGCCAGGATAAGGTTTACGCTTGGCCCGAATCTATATTTGTAAAAGAATACAACAATGAAACATCTGGCTACTTTATGTATAGGCTAATCCAAAGAGCAAAATTCATTACAATATGTCGTGAGCCTTCTTACTGCGGAGGGATTGGGGAGTCCAACAAAATATTGTCTTATCTTGACAAATACTTCTTTCGTGGATGTATCGGGACAAAGCCAGTATCATAATAGGGATTGAGTCATTCGAGATTAAACTTTATTGATAAAATCGTAACATTTCAGAAGCCAAGCGGCACATCTGAGACTTTCCCAATAGCATCTTCTTCACTTTCCAAGTGGGGATGTGAGGAGGCTAAATCGGCGATTTTGAGTAACTCTAAGCCAAAGGACGTTAAAAAGTGAGTTACTCGAAATAGAATTCTCGTATTTTAAGGTTCTAATTCGCCGATTTTTAGTATATTTGCACTTGCAAAGCACAAGTCCGAAACAGTCCGGAACTTGCAGAAAAAAGCGGCTGCGAAGCCTCGATTTCGTAAATGCAACCGGCCTTTGTATTTTATAGCAAACTGAGACTCATTACTAAGGAGTTATGGTTAGTGCATCGGAAAATGACGGGCAGTTAGAGATAGGTAACAATAGTTAGAAATAAGTGTCAAGGCGTTCAGTTTGAGCGCCTTTTCTCATATCCGCACTTGGCTGTTTTTATTGGTAGAACCCGTTTCTACCTATTTTCCACTCCATTTTTGAACCATATTTGTTGCTCGTCTGCTACTAAGGTTAAGTCGCTCTGCCTGGTAGTGGATGGTGTATACTATGGTCTACAATGATATACGATGGTATACATATTTGGCTCAATGAGCGGCTCTTTTAATGATTCAAAAATGGCAACTTCAAACATTAGGATCAAAAAAGTTTGCGAGTGGTGCAAAAAGGAATTCTACTCGCAAAAATGCACAACACGTTTCTGTTGTAAACGATGTGCTGAATACGCTTATAAAGACCGTAAGCGTCAGGAAAGGAAGAGTTATACCGAGGCTCAGGTGCAGAAATGCCTTCACGAGAAGGCTCAATCCGAAATCAGCGTAAAAGAATATCTTTCAATTTCGGAAGTTGCAAAAATATTAGGCATTACAAGAGATGGTGTCTATAAGCTAATCTATCGTGGGGTATTAATCGCCTATAAAATCTCTTCACGTTTTACCGTAGTCTTTCGTAAAGACATTGACGCGATGATCGAGTCACGACCTTACGAACGTAAACCGAAAGCAACCTCATTAGCAACCGATGAAAACGGCGAGGCTATAACTGAGTTTTACACTACGAAGGAGATTATCGAGAAGTTCGGGGTGAGCAATTCGTGGGTGTTTGCTCAGGCGAAGAGGCACAACATCCGAAAGTGTATCATCGTGGAAAGACGCTCTGGAGCAAGACGCATTGCGACCGGGTATTTGCCTCTAAGCCGGAACCACCGAAGGATGAAGATTGGATCTCTTACTCGGATGTAAGGGCTGAGTATAATCTCACCCATGACCAGATTCACAATTATGTGAAGTATCATGGTCTGCGTCGTAAGAAAGTCGGTAAGTACACTTACATTCTTCGTTCGGAAATTGATGCTATTCTCCGTCCTCCCATGCTCTAATATCAAATGGTTATCGGTTATTGATTGGTTTTCCAATCGATAACTTGATAACCATGCTATCACTCACAAACTTTGCAATCAAAAAAGACTATGGATATATGTACTAAAGTGACCCTGCGCCAACGCCTGTTGCCATCGGGCAAAATCACGCTCTATCTCGACTACTATCCGGCGATACGGAACCCGAAAACCAACCGTTCGCAACGCCATGAATACATGGGAATCTATCTCTACGGCAATCCCACGAATCAGGTGCAACGCAATTTCAACAAGACGATGCTTGAAAAGGCGGAGCTGATACGTTGCCGCCGTCAGGAGCAGGTGATAAACCGTCAGTTCGGGTTCATCGACCATACCCAACAGCGGGAGGACTTCCTCGCTTACTTTGAGGGAGTATGCAAGAAACGTTATGAAAAGTGGAAGATTGTATTCATGCATTTCCGTAAGTTCACCGGTGGCAAATGCACATTCGGTGATGTGACTGTTGACCTCTGCACCCGTTTCCGCGAGTATCTTCTCACGGCAAAGCAACTGAAACATACGGAGAAGACTGTGTCACGCAACACGGCCTCAGGCTACTTCTCTACCTTCCGCGCCTTGCTCAAGCAAGCCTATAAGGAACGGCTAATCACCGAGAATATCAACGACTATCTGGAGTACATCGAATGGGAAGATGTCGTGCGGGAATTCCTCACTCAGGAGGAGTTGATTCAGTTGGCTCAGACTCCCTGCAAGCATGATGTTCTGCGCCGGGCATCGGTATTCTCATGCCTCACGGGATTGCGCATAAGCGACATCGAGAATCTGCATTGGGACAACATCCAGTCAGTTACAGGTATCGGCTTGTGTATCGTCATCACAATTCAGAAAACCAAAACTCCGGTTAAGCTACCGCTATGCGATGAAGCCGTGGAACTGATGGGAGAACGAGGCGGCGGTAAAGTGTTCGTTGGGCTGAAACGTTGCATGATCGGCAAACCGCTGAAAGACTGGGTTGCGTCATCCGGCATCAAGAAACATATCACGTTCCACTGCTTCCGCCACACTTACAGCACATTGCAATTTGCGGCTAACAGCAACCCGTATGCCGTTCAACAATCCATGTGCCACAAGGACATCGGTACCACCATGCGCTATACCCACGAAGTCCCGACCGCCCTGCTCGAAACACTCGGCAAAATCACTATCAAGCCAAAGAACGTATAATCGTCACTTTTTCAGCCATTCATTACGAGCCACCGCCCCAAACGGTGGCTTTTATCAGTTCGCCCGACATGGGCATAATCTAACGGGTGCAAGTCCCTAACGCGGCCTAATAGCGGCAAGCGTACAGCCAAAGACAAGCTGCCAATGGCGACATTGGGTGTGAAGGAAGTTGGCGGCAAAGCACTGGCCTGACGTACAGAACCTTTAGCTCATCGACCGAAGGGAGATAAACTTGATACCAAGGCGTTTGCTCGTGGGTAAGACTGCTGAAGAAGTCAAAGCCCGATAGCTATTCGGAACGAGTGGCGTAAATCAAGCAGGTATAAGTGTGAAAGATTATGCCCTTAATCGGGGAGGTCTCACGGACGCAGTAGCGACCCATTTACTCAAAACTGCGGAGTAAAGCTTGCCGTGAGAAGTCAGCCGAAGTCATAGTACCTTGCGGGGATAGCGCGAGGGAAGGACTGAACCCGACCGAAGTGAATATTGTCAAACATCATCAAATGAAAGGAAGAATGCAGAAAATATCGGCACAGAACGATAGCCGCTCTCAGAAGAATAGGCCGGAAGCCAAAGGCTATGAAGGGGTGCAGACTTTCATGCGCGTGGTGGACGGATATTTCACAACGGAACAACCTAAACAAGAATACCCACTGCTGGAACGTATCTTGTCACCGGGCAACCTCAATGCCGCTTACAAACAAGTAAAGAGCAATGGAGGAGCACCGGGGATAGATAAAATGGATTGTGACCGACTGCTCGGCTATCTCAGAGAGCACGGAGAGCAACTGACAGAGAGTATCCTCCAACGGACATATCGTCCGAACCCCGTCCACAGGGTTGAGATACCCAAGGACAACGGCAAAACGCGTCAGCTTGGAATACCAACGGTTGTAGACCGAGTAATCCAACAGGCGATAGCCCAAGTACTGACCCCAATCTATGAACGTCAGTTCAGCGATGGAAGTTACGGCTTCCGACCTCGCAGAGGAGGGAAGAAAGCGTTGGTAAAGGCAACGGAGATAGTCAATCAAGGCTACCACTATGCAGTGGATATAGACCTTGAACGCTTCTTCGACACCGTCAACCACGCCAAGATGATAGAGATACTGCAACGGACGATAAAGGACGATGCGGTTATCTCCCTCATACACAAATACCTCAATAGCGGAGTAATGGTAAATGGCAGATATGAGGAAACAAGGGAGGGAACGCCACAAGGCGGACCGCTCAGCCCTCTGCTCGCCAATATACTGCTCAATGAACTTGACAAAGAACTCGAAAGGCGCGGCCATCCGTTTGTACGCTATGCAGATGATGGACTCATTTTCTGCAAGAGCCGCCGAGCGGCTGAACGAGTAAAGGATAGTATCACAAAGTTCATAGAGTCAAGGCTCAAACTTCGCGTCAACCGCGAAAAGACCGAATGCGCCTATGTGGGTAAATTGAAATTCCTCGGCTACGGCTTCTATATCCGCAACGGCAAATGCCGACTGCGGCTACATCAGAAGACCGAAGCCAAAATGCGCCGCCGTCTGAAAGCCATAACTTCAAGGAGTAATGGAATGGGATATGCCAAGCGCAAGCAAGCTCTCGCAGAATATCTGCGGGGGTGGACGGAATACTACAATTTGGCTGACATGGGAAGTAAGGTCAAAGAGATAGACCAATGGCTGCGTCGCCGTATCCGCATGTGTATCTGGAAAGCATGGAAACGTCCAAGGACGCGAGTGCAGAACTTAATCAAATGCGGAATAGATAAGTGGCAGGCGTATCAATGGGGCAATACAAGCCAAGGTTATTGGCGCATAGCAGACAGTTGGATAGCACATAGGGCAATGCCTGATGAAGCACTGCACCGACAAGGCTATGTATGGATAGGTTGCTACTACAAGGCGTCAGCCTTGCCGAAAGGTTGAGGAACCGCCGTATGCGGAACCGCTTGTACGGTGGTGTGAGAGGATAAGTGAACACGAAAGAGGTGAACACCTCAATTAGTGTTCACCTCCTACTCGATTTGGTCAAAATTGCCGATTTTTGCACATTTTGGTCGATTTTAGCGATTTCCTGTACCGCGATTGTACCGTTTCCGTGGTTTCAGTTGCGCCTCATCGGAGGTTGTGGAGTGTTGGGACACTCTGGGACACAGTGGGACGCGCTGGGACACTTTTGAATGGATTTTAACAGAAATAACCAATGAGCAGTACAATCGACATCAACAAAATCTGCGAGTGGTGCGGTAAAGAATTTACAGCCCATAAATGCTCTACCCGCTTCTGTTCAAAGCGATGTAGCGAACACTCCTACAAGGCTTTACGCAGGCAAGCCCATGTTGAGCAGGAGAACCATGCGACTTCCGAGAGCAAAAAACAAAGATGTATTCCAACTGATAACTACTTTTCACCACGACAATGTGCCATTTTATTGGGGATTGGCAAGTCTTCCGTGTACCGCTGTCTTGCAGAGGGTCTAATACCGTGCATACGCCTGAAAGGTAAGACTCTCATCGGCCGGGCAAGCATTGACAAGATGTTTGAGAACACACCGGAATATATCAAGAGGGAGACGAAGGTGGCTGAGCCTATTGAGGAGTTTTATACGACCATGGAGATTCTTGAAAAGTTTGGCATCAGCAATTCGTGGCTTTCCAAGATGGCTAAGGAATGGAACATTCCGAAGACTGTTGTCCGTGGCAAAACACTCTGGAGCCGGAAACACTGTAACACTCCCGGGATTTTGAACCGGTTGTGAGTGAAAAAAAATCACTAACTTAGCAACCATAATGGCAAAGACCCCCAAAAAAAGAAGTACAGCGCGTCGTTCAAGGCGCAAGTTCTCTGGCAGCTCTTCAGAATCAGCTGACAGTAGCAGAAATCATCGAAAAGTTCGGTGTGTCAAAATCTATGGTCTACAAATGAAAAGACGAGTTCGTGTCCAATGCCTCCAACGTCTTCGAGAATACGGCTGAAGCAAAGGCAGACCAGCGTCAGATAGACAATCTCCACCGCAAGATAGGAGAGCTGAAGATGGAATTGGATTTTGCAAAGCGGGCATCCGTAGCCTTGGGGATAGAGATGCCCGCAAAAAAAAAGATATCCCCCAAAAGCGGATTCAGCCTCAATCGCCAGATGAATATCCTGGGCATAAGCAAAGGCAATTACTACTACAAGGCTGTGCCTGATATCGTGGAAGACCTGAAAATATGCGGGTTGATAGACAAAGAGCATCTTGAGCATCCAACAAAGGGAGTGATGCAGATGCGCGAATACCTGCTGACTCTCAACATCATCAGCTGCCCCAAGCGAGTTCGCCGGCTAATGCGCAAAATGGTGATAAAGGCCTTCTACCCCAAGCCGAACAGGTATGGACTACGGATATAACTTACATACCCATGCACAAAGGCTTGCTGTACCTCTATGCCATAATCGATGTTCACAGCTGCTACATTGTCGGCTGGGGGGCTCTATTCAACTCTTGAATCCGAAAACGCCATCGAAGTTTTTGAGCGGGCCATCGCCACATATGGAGTACCCGAGATTATCAACTCCGACCAAGGCAGCCAGTACACGTGCAAAGAATGGATTGAAACGCTCAAGACCCATAAGATCCAAATCAGCATGGACGGTCGCGGCCGTTGCCGTGACAATGCCTGGATAGAGCGCTTCTGGAGAACCCTCAAAGAGAACTATGTCTATCTCAATCCCGACAATAACGGTCGGGAGATGATAGCTGGCATTGCTGACTATATCAGTTACTACAACAATATCCGTGTCCATTCCGGCAATGGCCGTATGACACTAAAACGAGCATACGAAAAGTTACCTTCAGCGACTTAGCCGTCGCATTTGGGAAGGGGGCGAGGGTGCTGCGAACCCCCTTTCCAAATCCGCCGCCCAAGCCGAACGAAACAGGTAAAAAAATCAGTCCGAAAAACAACGCTCAAGCCGGTCTGTCTCAGGGAAGTACTTCATGAGTATTCTCCCTGCTGTTGTTTTGGCTCCTTCTCCCGCAAAGCAATCTCAGCCAACTCATTCTCCCTCTAAGTCAAAGCATAATTCTGGAATAAAAGATGCTCCATCCGGTAGTTCACGGAATGCCGAGCATGAGATTCGTGACAGTCATAGTTCCGATGACCTTGACGATGAATGGAAGCGCCGGAACGGCTACAAAATGTAAAACTCTAAAATTCAGAATATGAAGAAACAACCGTCCGCCTTGCAACGAAGCAAGCACAATTCCGTTGAGAACCTATCGGAACGCATAACGTTCCGTCTGTCACACTCCGAGCGTGAGACTCTGGAGGCGAAAGCGAATGAGCGGGGTGTAAAATTGAGCCATCTTTGCCGACTGATCGTCATGCGGCGCAAGATACCTGACCGTTCACCGGAAACACGCCAGTGGCTCCGCGACATCATAGGCATGAAGAACAATCTCAACCAGATAGCACGTCACGTCAACACTCAGAAGCAATGCGATCAATGGGCGATTGACGCGCTGAAATACATAGCGACCGAACTCTCAAAAGCAAAACAATCACTCACAAACAATAACGACAATGAGCAATCCATTTGACAATGTACCGTCTTCGGCCAACGTGCCTGAAGTACCTGATAAGAATGATATTGCCAATCTCGCAGACCTCGTATCACGCATCGAGGATGCCACCTGCCGCTTCGAGGCCTCGGCAAAATCGAGCGAGGAACTTGCCGGAGCTGTGTTTGAGGCATTGCTTGACGATGACGGAACGATGAAAGATTTTGGTCACGCCTGTGAAATTCGCATGATGCTCCGTGATGAGGCAACTACCCGCGCCATCTTTCATGACCGGTTGGAACGGCAACTCGACTCAATCCCGACAGCCATTGAAGCGACCTTTTCCGAAGACGACCGTAAGCGGCTCGATGATAACTTCAAGAGCTGGACCGACGTGTTCCAGTTGCACCTTCCATCCTTCGGAATTGTAGGCTTAGTTGTCGGCATCTGTATAATGGGCAGCATACTTGTGTCGCGCTCTGCATCCGACACAAGGCACGATTATGAGAACCGCATCGAGCAACTCGACCGCTGGTATGAGGACAATGCCGAAGCCATCGCCTTCGGACAATTCTACCGCGAAAACTTCCCAAAGCAATACCGCGACTGGCAAACCGGACGCTGGCAGCAAGACATCACCTACCGCGACTCCCTCCGCCACGCCCACTCCCTCACCCGCCTGAAAAGCCTATACACTCCATCGGAATAATCTTAATCTCCATGCTTACATTAAATTAGCGTGGAGATTATTTTTACATATGTACCATTATCAGAAGTTTGAAATTCCGAACTCATGGAAATGGATTACGTTACCTGAGGCTTGCTTAATCCCGATCACCGATGGGACTCATCAAACTCCAACGTATTCAGATAAAGATAATGGAGTTCCTTTCCTATCTTCTAAGGATGTAACATCTCGGAGTATAGATTGGAACAATATAAAATATATAACAAAATCTCTCCACGAAGAACTTTATAAACGCATTGCTCCACAAAAATGGGATATTCTACTTGCAAAGAATGGTACAACAGGTGTAGCCGCTATGGTAGAGACTGATGCCATTTTTGATATTTATGTGACATTGGCACTCATTCGCCCCGCATTAGGATATATTCATCCGAAGTATTTGCTATATGTGATAAACAGCAATTTCTGTAAAGAACAATTTAACACCCACTTGACTGGTATTGGTCTTCCCAATCTTCACCTTATAGATATTCAAAGGACAATGATCCCTTTGCCACCCTATAAGGAACAAATCCGAATTGCTGATAAATTAGACGAATACCTTTATATCATTGATAAGGTTGAGGAGGACGTATCTTCATTAGCACTTCTTGTTTCAAATACCAAGTCCAAAATTTTGGAACTTGCGATGCAAGGCAAGCTCGTGCCGCAGAACCCGACTGACGAGCCTGCCACCGACATACTACGTAGGGTCAATCCGAAGGCACGGATTATAACTGATAACCCACATTATCCGCAGTTGCCGGATAATTGGATATATGTCAGCATCGATGACATTAACGAATATAAGTCCCGCTCCGTTAATCCGGCTGTCTATCCCGAGCAAGTATTTGATCTATATAGTGTGCCAATTTATCCAACCGGCGAACCGAGCGACTGAAAGGACAAGAAATCGGTTCAACTAAACAAACTGTAAAATGTGGAGATATTTTATTGTGTAAGATTAACCCGCATCTTAATCGTGTATGGTTTATTGATTCAGATTCAGATCATACTCAAATTGCTTCCTCCGAATGGATTGTAGTAAGACCTAAAGAACTGTATGCTCCATTTATTAGGGAATACTTCACCAGCCTGCATTCAGAAAGATGTTATGCAGTCAAGTGTCAGGCGTTGGTGGTAGCTTAACTCGTGCACAACCATCACTTGTTAAGCAATACCTCGTCCCTATTCCTCCTTATGAAGAGCAAATACGAATTGTGGAGCATATGTCTAAGTTTATCGAAAATTTAACTGATATTGAAGTTAATCTAACGACACTCTGATATTCTCCAAAACGTTAAACAGATATTTGACTACACCACAATTTTCTTTTGTTCATTTACTGGAGGAATAGGTAAGGCTATTTCCTCAACTATGCTTTGCCGACGCGCTGCTGTCCAACAACACCATTATAAGTGCTGACACACTTTTTGATAAAGTTATCAGACTTGAAGAATAGTAATCCATATTCTGGATAAGAGCATCGCTTCGGAAGACTAATAGTTCAGTAGTTCCTGAGCCAATACCATTCGGCAAACCCTTAACAACCATTGATTTTCTATTCTCCAAACAAGGAGAAATTTTTGCTACAGCAATATCTCCGTCTGCAAAATGGGTGAAACCACTCTTTATTGCGCCCATTCTTGGTCACAAAAGTAAAACTATTTGAGTAACCATCATCAATCGAAGCCATAGGCACAAACCCTGCCAATGTTGAATTGTCAACCTTGTTCTTTGGATTGATTATGAAGACATCCTTAATTGTAGAAAGCGCCCAATTATCCGGCAACTGCGGATAATGTGGGTTGCGTTATCTTATTATCATGTTCAACCTATATTGAATATGATATGACAACCAAGTACAAAACATTCCTTTCGCACCAAGATTTGGCTGCGAACACAGTTCGCTCCTACGTGTGGACTGTGACCCACTTCCTTGAAAAATACAAGGAGGTGACGCGAGAGAATCTTTTCGCCTACAAGGGGTATCTTGTGGAGCATCACAAGCCACAGACCGTCAATCTCCGGCTTCAGGCCATCAACAAGTACCTGGAGTTCACCAAGCAGGAGAAACTCAAAATGCACTTCGTGAAGGTTCAACAGAAGAACTTTCTCGAAAACGTAATCAGCGATGCCGACTATAAGTTTCTCAAAAAGAAGTTGAAGAAAGACGGACATACATCATGGTATTTCGTGGTGTGGTTTCTCACGGCCACAGGAGCCCGTGTCAGTGAGTTGCTGCAAATCAAGGCTGAACACGTTCAGCATGGCTACCTCGACATATATTCTAAGGGTGGCAAGCTCCGTCGGCTCTATATCCCAAGAACCTCAAAACGGAAGCTACTGAATGGCTGAAAGAACGAAAGGTAGAATCCGGTTACATCTTCCTTAACCGATTTGGCGAGAGGATAACGGCAAGAGGCATAGCCCAACAACTAAAACTCTTTGCCAAGAAATATGGCATAAACACCGCCGTAGTCTATCCTCACTCATTCCGTCATCGTTTTGCAAAGAACTTTCTCGAACGCTTTAACGACCTTGCCCTTCTCGCAGACCTGATGGGGCACGAAAGCATAGAGACCACTCGCATCTACCTCCGTCGCACCGCCACCGAACAGCAAGCCATCGTTGACAAAATCGTCAACTGGTAATTGCTATCAAACAGCGTCTTTGCAATCAACACTATGATTGCAAAGACGCTTCTATCTCATCAAGGATTGCAAAAAGTTTATTAATCCTTATAATGATTCGCTTTTGTTCCGATACTGGAATAAGAGGTATAATAAGTTTATGGAGCGCATTAGAAGAAAACCCTTGTAAAGCAATACCTTTACCACCTATAAGCCCTTTATTTTTATAGAATTTGAACAAGAAACAATATAGCGGCACAGAAATCATATTTTTATCCATAGGTCTGAGTCTATGAAGATGATTCTGTATCATCAAAGAATAATCTTTATCCCAAATTGCGGCTCTACCAACATCTCCACCTTCACAAACTAACAGGTCTCCCTTGACAATTTGACATTTATCTATCTCGGAATCCTTAAATGGCATCTTCTTTAGATTATCTAACTCAAACCGATTCCAATACACATTGGAGGTAGTTAGATATTCCATTTCTAATCCTTCTTGGTTAGCAGCATTAAGAGCCTTTCCCGTATTATGTTCAAAAATATCACCAAGCTGACACCAACACCAACTGTTGGGAATGTTCCAAGAATGTGGGTTATCAGTTATAATCCGGGCCTTCGGATTGACGCGGCGGAGCAAGTCGGCGGCAGGCTCATCAGCCGGGTCTTGCGGAACGAGCTTGCCTTGCATCGCCAACTCCAAAATTTTTGATTTAATAGTCTTAATCGAAGTACTAAGAGTCGAACCAAATTGTTCTATGCATTTTAATGTAGCATCAAAATTTAAAAATGTCTTCGATATTCGTTTTGTTCTTGAATAGGAGGTAACGGAATGGGGAAATTCAAAAGGAGATCTCTTGGTAGTCCTGGAATCAAACCATTTGCTTGTGATACAACATAAGAAATCCCTTTTTGAAGGACCAGTTGGATATAATCTAATAAAATAGTATTACCATAGACCCTGATAGCTTGAATTTGTCGTGCAATATGGCATTTCCCGACATTGTTAATCACCATTTTTCCGACACCGGCCCCTTTACAAACGATGAGCAAATCACCATATTCAGAAATTACCGATGGATATTCAGTCCAACGAGTGACGATTATATTGCCATCTTGAATATTACTCGCCCCAATAATATATGGAATCCCATTCTTTCATCATTGTATTTTTCTGGTACAAAGTCTTGTCCAGAATATAGCTTGATTATTTCACCAAGTGTAGTCCATTCCAAGAAGCTGGAATTTCAAACTTCTGATAATGGTACTCAGAGGAAGATGATTTGGCCTTTTGGGGGCGTTTGATTTTGCCCTCGGCGATTAGGCGTTCCTTCTCGGTGCGGATGCGTTCAAGAAGTACCGATGCCGGTTCGTCGTTGGGGTCTTGGGGTACAAGTTTGCCACGGATGGCAAGGTGGAGGATTTTCTGACGAAGTGCTTTTGTATCCATGCTTAATCTTCCTCGATGTTAAGTTCGGCAAAGAGTTTCTCCAGTTGTGCTACTGCCTTGGAGATGTTATCACTTTTCTCTTGGATGGTTGACATAAGTTCGGCGAGAGAAATATCTTCCACATCGCCACCCTGACGAATCCATGTTATATCAAGGCTGGTCTTGTCGCGTTTCAACAAGTCGCCAACGTCATACTTGCGCCAACGTCCGTCCATTGGGGTTGCCGTCTGCGTTGTATGTCTCCGTGCGGTTGTTGTAGCAGGCCACGAAATCATCGAGGTGATGACGTTGCATGGGATTGGTGGCGAGAGTATGCTTGATGTCGGTGCGGTAGTCGTAGAACCATACATCTTTGGTGGGAGTACCTTTCGTGAAGAACAGCACATTGGCCTTTACACCCTGAGCATAGAAGATTCCGGTAGGTAGACGGAGGATAGTATGGAGATTGAAATCGGCGAGCAGGCGTTTTCTGATTGTTTCGCCGGCACCGCCTTCAAACAACACGTTATCGGGAAGTACCACAGCTGCGCGGCCACCGCTTTTGAGCGACAGCATCATATGCTGAAGGAAATTCAGCTGATTGTTTTTCGTTTGTACATAGAAGTCGGGGCGGTCAATCTCAACAGAACCTGCCGGACGAGTTCCGAAAGGAGGATTTGCCAGTATCACATTAGCCATTACATCAGGCTCTTTCTCCAAGGAGTCGCGGCACTCAACCGGGCTGCGGTCAGTTCCGATACCATGGAGATAGAGATTCATAGAGGCAAGCGTAACCACCAATGCTGTATTATCAACGCCATGTAGCGATTTATTTTTCAAGAAATCCTGCTTCTCTCGGTCGGCAGACTGCGCTTTCATATAGTCGTATGCGGCGAGAAGAAAACCACCGGTGCCACAAGCTGGGTCAAGGACGGTCTCACCAATCTGAGGGCGGGTTACATCCACCATAGCCTGTATGAGAGAGCGTGGGGTGAAATATTGTCCTGCGCCACTTTTCTTGTCCTGACCATTCTTTTCAAGAATACCCTCATAAATGGCACCTTTCACATCGCCGTCCATCACAAGCCAATCCTCTTCGGCAATCATGTCGATTACCTTTTTGAGATAGACAGGCTTGTCAATCTTATTCTGCGCCTTGGTGTAGATTGTACCGATAAGATTGTCTTCGCGGCTGAGGGTATCAAGAATCTTCTCGTATGTCTCCACCAAATCCTCACCCTTTTCGCCAATAAGGTCAGTCCAGCGGCAACCGACAGGTAATGCAGAGTCCTCGCCAAATGTATTGACGTTCTCATCATCCATTTTCAAGAAAAGAAGATAGGTGAGTTGTGTGATATAGTCGGTAAAACCGATGCCTTGCCCGGCGAGGGTGGTCGCAAGAGTCCAGACTTTCTTTGTAAGGGTCTGCGGTGTGGATATATTTGATGCCATTATGCTGCTTTCTTATTAAATATCAGGAATTGTGAGAGTGAGAGAAGTGCCTGTTTAGCCGCTTCCGCGCCTCCAAAGTTTCGTATAATCTGCGCTGCCACTGTCTTGTCGTATTCGCGAACATCTTTCAATGTAGTACTTCCATTGGTAACGATGTAGCTGACAACCTGACGTATTATTT
>PDYJ01003187.1_pt1 | contig 24463 bp, 28 predicted proteins | sample 1430841 | NCBI WGS metagenome assembly PDYJ01 (sample SAMN07237672, study PRJNA390542) | Gut metagenome, whole genome shotgun sequencing project. | isolation source: fecal pellets | host: Mus musculus | place: USA: New York, NY | collected 2016-10 | reverse complement strand
TGGCTGTCACATTGTTTAAGAGATTTACCAAGCCAAAGTCTGTCGGCAATGTCGATGGCTTCCGGGCCGCTGATTCTTACTACTGCAATACCTCCTACACCTCCTGGGTAGAAATTGCACATATCGTTGACATCTCGGTATTTTTAATGTGTAATTTGGGTTGATATTTATTTTAGTACTGACCAATTGTGGAAACGGCATTGCGACTCGACTTCATTTTCAATATCGTCGGGGAGAGATGAGAAGAAATTATGGCCAGTTGCAGCCTCAACTTCATCAATTGATACTGCCGCCTGCTGCATGCCCCTTTCACATAACCGTTGTTCATTATGAATCCTATACCACGCGGTGGACTGGCATAGGGCGATAGGATTACTTTAAAGAAACGTTTAGGCACTATTACTGGCTGTCGCCGATTGTTTCAGTCAGAGTGTCTGTAAGAATCGGGCCGCATATAATATAGATAGCACTGTCTACCTGAGCCCATGTGCGGCACTTAGTTTCGAGGCGTTTCCATGTGCCGGTATTGAGTTTCTTTACTTGAGGACATACATTGGTCATGTAGAATGATTCGCGCATTGCCGTCGGGCTCCATTTCATATCTCCGGCTGGAGCCATATGTCCGCGGTCGTATCCGGAATAGCTGTAATCCCAAGGGTCGGCGCATCCGTCTACGTTTTCATCGGTCACAAAGTTTTGGGCGCGGGGTTCTTCTCCAAGAGTCTCTTCACGTGTAAGTTCCCATGCAACCCAGTTGGGCACATGAGCACGACGATTATATATGATGGTCATGCCCGTATATTTTATTTCTTCGGGCAATTCCGGATTTGTAATAACGTACTCAAGGCTGTCATAACGGCTGGGACAATCTTTTTCGGCATTATACTCGTTGAATTTCCCGGACGACATTATTATGGCTATCGCGGCTAATGTAAGAAATCCAATCATCATGAGACGGGCATTTACGCTCAGCCTATTGTTGGCAGAGCGTTTTTTACGTCGTCTATTAGGTGTTCGTTGTTTTTTGCGGCATAGCACTGCAAAGATACGGAGAATCCGTGACATTACGATGCTGACTCATAAAAAGGAGCTGCAGTTGACTTCATGGAAATCGACCGGCAACTCACGGGAACGCTAATTGTAATGTACTATTAAGTAACAATATGCAAGGAGGAGAATGGCGTTGTCGGGTATTATTTCATTCGATATGAATCAACTGATTAGTTTGCCGTTTGTGCGTTCTTTTAAAATACCTGTGCGGTAGGCGTACAATAATTCCATCAGTTCGTCAATCTGAGCTGACAATTCATGACCTTTATCGGTGTCTCTTACTCGCATACGATGATTGGTTAGTTCGACAATCTGTGTCGTACTCACGATATCTGTTCCATTCTTTATGGCCTCTTCTGTAGAGGAGAAAGGCTCGTGCTGCACGAGTTGAAAGCCCCGGCTGTGGTATACCAGAGTGTAACCGGCGATTCCGGTTGTATCGTGATATGCTTTTGCAAAGCCGCCGTCAATTACCATCAGTTTGCCGTTGGCGCGTATGGGCGTCTCACCTTTACTTATACGCACAGGCACATGGCCGTTGATTATATGTCGGTGTTCTCCTTCGACATCAAATGAGTCGAGAATCATGTCGCATACTTCTTCTTTGTTTCTCAACTCATAGTAGTTGCCTTTTTCTTCGCGATGTGTCTCCTTGTCACTAAGAAAATATCGCTCGAATGTCGCCATTTTTGATTTATCAAAAAGTGGAGAGTCAGGACCGCACCATAGATACCAGTAATAATCAATGGCAAAGTCTTTTTCGTCGGAATCGGTTTCTGCGTTGAAAGCCGCACGCATTGTCATGCCTATGTGGTTGAAGAGGTCGCGACCCTTGTAACGCTTTCCACCAATAGCAACTTCTTTAAGCGAACCGTCTGCATTCAACGGCATTGAGGCGTGAAACAACAGGTTGGAGTTGCATATAGTATACATGCAACCGTTCAGGAGGATGCATTGTATGTGCTTTTTAAGTCGTTCGCTGATTATAAACGAGTGATGCAGTTTGTTTACCAGTTCCAACTCCTCGTCGGTCAGCCTGAATGGATTGGCAGGGTCGACAGTGGGAAATAGGGTGTCTTTCAGCTCATAGTCTTTCCCGTCAAGAGTGAGCACACCACGTTGCATGTCAATCTTGTCAAGGAGTTTGCGGTTCTGCATGCCCCATTCCGGACGTTTGTCGGCAAGCTGTCCCTCAAGTTTAAACTGTATTATGGCGATGGCTTTGTGCATCTGGGCGAGCAGACGCCGCGTCTTGTCATCATACAGTATGTCATCGTTATTCAGCCTTGGTGTGAAGTTGGCACATGGGTCGTCGGCGTATGTCTCCATTGCAAATGTCGCCAGTGGCACGAGGTTTATGCCGTAGCCGTCTTCAATAGTCGCCATGTTGCCATAACGTAGCGACAGGCGCAATACATTGGCTATGCATGCATTGTTGCCGGCGGCAGCGCCCATCCATAGTGCATCGTGGTTGCCCCACTGCATGTCAAACCGTCCGTATTCGCAGAGTGTGTCCATGATTATATGTGCTCCAGGGCCTCGGTCGAATACGTCGCCAAGTATGTGTAGCTGGTCGATGCTGAGACGCTGGATGGTATTGCACATGGCCACGATAAAGGCATCGGCCTGTCCGGTGGATATGATTGTCTCTATGATACGGTTGAAATATGCCTGCTTGTCATCGTCGGATGGAGATTCATGTAAAAGTTCCTCTATAATGTATGCAAATTCCTTGGGTAGGGCCTTTCTTACTTTTGAGCGAGTATATTTTGATGATACCGACTGAAGCACTCTTACCAGATGGTGAAGTGTGATGTTGTAGAAATTGTCAAGATCGGTCTCGTCTGCCTTAAGAAGTTCGAGTTTACGTTCAGGATAATATATGAGCGTACAAAGGCTTCGTATGGCATCGTCTCTCATGGCGGTGCCGTATATTCCTTTACTTTACGCTTTATATTTCCTGAAGCGTTTTTCAGTATGTGCCGGAATGCCTCGTGCTCACCGTGGATGTCGGCTATGAAATGTTCGGTTCCTTTTGGCAGGTTGAGGATGGCCTCAAGATTGATGATTTCTGTAGAGGCCGCACTTACATTCGGAAAATTGTTGGATAATAGTTCGAGCACACGCAGGTCGTTCTGTATCTTTTCAGGAGTATATGTAGGCGATGCTGGCGACATTTCGATTGGACTATGGTTCTTTATATTTGGTTACGGCTGAAAGGGTCAGTATGCAAATATATGGTTTTGGCCCGGAGTTTCAAAATGAAAGCATCGTGCTTTCATATTTATTAACGTTTAGGGCCTGCTGTATGTTTGCGTCTCAAGATATGCCGGAAGAGAAATGTAAGTCGTAGCGTGTGTCATGCCATGGCGCCGGCAACCGGTATCTCATTCCCCATTGCGATGACATGGGTCAGGCCAAGGCTCCTGTCCATTATTATTATATCTGCGTCTTTATGTCTGGCGATGCTCCCTTGCGGTCGTATACACCCATTATCATCGCCGGAGTCTCCGACACCATGCGTGCTACATCCTCAAGCGGTATCTCGGCTTCAAGGGCGGCGGTGCGTATCAGGCGATCCATTGTGGCGCAACTGCCTGCTATGGCCGAGCCGTCTTTCAGTTTGCACACCCCGTTTTCAATCATGATACGGTCATCAAACGAGCTCCCGTCGGTCGAGTCGGTGATTGCCAGCGAGTCAGTGACAAGGCACATGCGCCGGTATCCTTTGATTTTATGTATGAGCTTAAGTATTACAGGAGGCACATGGATGCCGTCGGATATTACCTCCACATTTATGCCATCCATCAGGAATACCGATTCGACTGTACCCTCATGCTTGTAGATACCTTCTTTATGAGATGTGGTCATGGCATTATAAAAATGAGTAGCCAGAGTATAGCCGTTCTCATATGCTGCTACAATCTCGTCATAGCCGGCACGTGTGTGGCCGAGGCCGGCTACTACACCCTTGCCTGTAGCAAATCGAGCGAAGTCGAGAGCCCCGGGCAACTCGGGAGCCGCATCCCAGCGTTTTATGCATGGAAAGTCTTCAATAATCCCGACATATTCCGAAGGGTGGGGCAGACGTATGTTCTCAGGAATCTGGCCTCCGACCATCGACGGATGAAAATACGGACCTTCGAGATGCAGCCCTAAGACTCCGCTTCCGGGGTCGGATGCAAGTTCTGAGCATATTGCGGCCGCCTGGCGTATGGTGGATTCGGATGCCGAAGCAAGGGTGGGGAACAGCGACGTGGTGCCGTGGCTACGGTGCACATCTATGACAGTACGGAAAGCCTCGGGAGAGGCTTCCATAAAGTCGCGGCCACCTCCGCCATGTATGTGCATGTCAATGCCTCCGGGCAACACGTATCCCCCCTCGGCATCAATGGTTTTGTCAATATTGTCGAATATGCGGCTGTGGGCATATATATTGTCAATTCTACCGTCGGCTATTACTACCGAACCGCCGTCAATCCAGCGTCCTCCCGGTATTAGAATCTTTCCGTTGTATATCTGAGTTGTCATTGTCAATATCTGTAAATCATGATTATGTCGGCCATCCCATGTTTATGATTATGAAATGTGGCTGATGCAGACAAAGGTACAACAAAATTTGAAATATCTATACAGACTGCGCCGCCGATATCCTTGTCAAGGTATCGGCGGCGCAGTATATGGTTGTGGCGTGTCGTAATCAGCTGATATGCGATGGCGCGACTGTTGCCTTATTCCGACGGGCGCGTTTGTACTCCTTCAGCAGTAGGCCGGGCAGAGTGGCTATTATCCATCCACAGCGCTTCAGCTGCTTTTTCGGCTCTGAGAATATACGGTATACAAATTCAAGATGATTGTCAACCATCCATTTGGGCGCACGTTTCACTTCAAGTCCGCTCATAAATTTAAATGCGGCACCAACGGCAATCATTATTCCCGATTTAAGGTGAGGCTTAAGGCGATGCATGAATAGCTCCTGTTTGGGCGCGCCGAGAGCTACCCATATTATATCTGCCCCATCTGCTTCAATCATCCGGGCTATTGACGGATAGTCAAATTTGTCGACACTACAGAACGGAAGTTCATAAAACATCATTGACTCCACCTCGGGATTTATTTTTTTCAGATTTTCCTTCAGCGCATCAAGTATTTCCTGCGACGTGCCTAAAAATGCCATGCGATATTTACGGGATGATATTATATCACGGAATATTTCGCAACCACAGTATTGCTGGTAATCAGCGGAATATATCCATTTGAGATACAACGGGACGTAACTGCTGTCGCACACTGAGAACATGCCTCCGTTGACAGCTTCGCGATACTGCACATCGCGGTTGGCTGTGTTCATTACCACACCGTCGGCAACACAGATATAGCTTGCCTGTTTCTGCGAAATATGGGCAGCAATAGCCCTATGAACTTGCTCTCGGTCAAATTCATAATTAATATTAAAGTAGGTATGCATTGATATATGAGAATGCATGATGTCGCCGACCGGCATGTTGGCCGGGTCAGATACACCATATGTTTTAAGCGTGAAATGCTAATCCCCGATTTATATCAGGAATGGCATGTGTTACTTCAAAGTATGTGAGTGATTGTCAGCTGATAATAGAGCGGATGGCATTGCGTACCGATGCAAACCATGCTGCATTTTCCCCTTGTCTGGTCGTTTCGAGATATGGTATAAGCAGACCGCTTACTGTAGGGAGAGGAAGCGGTTTCCGATATCGTCCGCGTACCTCTATCTCACGTATTTCATTAAGATCGGTTATGCAGTCTCGTATCCATATTTTGAGATTCGAGTCTCTATTCTCAAAGCAAACGTCAATCAGAAACGAAAGGCTTCCCGCTATATTGGCCGATGCTGCGTCGATGTCACGTAACAGTTCCGATTTGCGCTTGATATAAAAACTGTAAGAGTCCAGCAATGATACCGTGCTAATCAAATCGTCGGGCATCGACTGTCTGAGGATAACCGAGCGGTTGAGCGACGAGATTTTATCTTCAATCTCTTCCAGATTGTTTTCAACATCGATAAAGCTACGCATTCGTCCTGCAAGTAACGAGACGTTACGCGTAACACGACTCTGCATTCTTATTACACTGTTGGTCGACATACCATCATTCCTGTTCCGGCTTGTCATCATCTTCCTCGTTCTCCTCCTCTCTCTCTCCGGACGATACGTCGGGCAGGGAAGAGCCCGCGCGAACTGCCGGTGTTGCGTTTATCTTGTCTTGAAGCATTCTGAACTCCTGTGAGAGACCATTCACTTTCTCTTCTATTCCGGTAAAAAATTTGCGTTTCTCTTCTCCGAAATGATTTTGTATATATGTGTCAATTGTGACGGTCTTCTGTTTGATAATCTCTTCAAGTTCCTTTTGCTTTTCAGATAGTTGAGTATTAAGCTCTGTAAGTCTGGCACTATTTTCCGATAGACTCGTATTCACTGCATTCAGGCGGCCTGTCGTTTCTGTTACTTTGGCATCGAGCTCGCCAAACTTTTTTGTTGCGTTATCGCTAAGTTCTGTCGTCTTTTTGGTGACACGTGCCTCTGCCTCTTTTACCTTTGTGTCGATTGAGTCGGATTTCAGTTTAGCTTCGGTTGCCGTCTGACCCAGCTTTTGTCAATGCCTCTTCTCCCTGACGCGTCATCTCGTTTGTCTTGAATATTGAGAAGAACGAGAATATCAGAAACACGATAGTGAGCAGGGCACACCACAGGTTGAGGACCTCGTATTCGTTTTGTATCTTGGCAAATTCGAGTTCGAGCAGATGTAGGGTCTTTTGGTCAGCCTCTTGCTGTCCGAGTGATTCCGATGCTTGAGATAGCGCCTGGTTAAGAACGATAGCCGTAAGTGGGGTTATGCTTGAGTCGGCCACAAGGCTGCGGTATGAAGCAATCAGCGAATCGGTGCTGTGAGTGCGGTGCTCATATGCCGCCAATATCTTTTGGTGACAATCTTTCAGCGAATCATTGGCTGACGACATCACAACCCATGCCACACCACATACAATCATTGCGAATATCACAAACCACGTTGTATGCTGTCGCCACATTGCCTTGTACCATGGAATGGGTTGGGTATCTGAACTGTTATTGTCTGACATCGCAATTGGTTGATGTGAATTATCAAATTAATTTGATAAGTGAGTAATCAAATTTATTGTAAAATTTCTACTTGACTAATTTCAAGATGCACCGAGAAGCCATCGTTTTGTTACGCAGTCGAGACTAAGAATCCTAATTATCAGTATGCATAATTCGATTATTGCCAGCGATACCAGTGAACATCCCAAAAGATGGATGACTATATTGCCTTGATTTAGAATGGAGAGGTCCCCTAAAAAACTAAAATGAATTAGATAAATACCAAGTGTACTTATTCCAATTTGAGAGAGACGTTTGCTGATCCAAACTGGAAGGGTAAGTTTATTTGCAAGATAGAACATGATTGGAAGTGCCAGCAACCCAGTCAAAAGTCGGACGATTTTTCCGGTTAAAATATCCATGCGTCCTACAAAAATGCCTTCAATTAGGCAGAATATTATAAGACATATCGCGAACACTGAGGAATTTTGGATGATTATTGTTCTTAATTGATTATATTGTCCCATAAAAATACCAACCCAAAATGGTAGATAGTAACTCATTATCGAACGTAGCATATCGTAATGTGTTATACGATATAGCGTTACTACACAGATAAATATAAGTGCGACAACACCCAGTTCTTGCCAAAACTTAAATAATTTAAAATGCTCTCTGACAATTTTATATGCTACATAACATAGAAGCAATCCAAATAGACATGGTAAAAACCAATAGGAAGTATTTTCTATGAATGCCGCACGGATTATACCTCCAATATCAATGGAATTATGATAGGTCTGGAAAAAGAATGGAATTACAATAATGCTCCATAGTATATATGGAATCATTATAGCATTGAATTTTTTAGGATAAATTTACCCCCTCCCATCTTATTTATGTTATTGATGTACAGTTTATCATGATATACATATGCGCTAACAAAACCGCTAATACAAATAAAAAGCGGCATGTGAAAACTGTATATGAAGTAGAAAAGGAAATCATCCTTAAGCCCGGCATGCTCAAGGACATGACCTAATACCACAAGGAAAATTGCAAAACCTCTCAATATGTCTATGTATTCCAATCGTTGTTTCATTCTTTTGTATTTTGGAGAATTGAATTATAGATTCCAACCACTTTTTTCATCTTTACATCCCAAGACAGTTCTCTCTGTCTCAGTGAACAATTAAGACGCATTTGATTCAACCTTTTCCGATTATTTATCAGACTTAAAATGGCTCTGGCAAAATCAGAGGGACTTTGACTTGAATTGCTCAATGGAATTTTTATTCCGACCGAATCATTAACCACGTCACCCTGACCACAAGTGTCGAAACACACTATTGGGAGATTATTCTGAATGGACTCAAGGATAACATGAGGCGTGCCTTCGTCAATACTTGTAAATAAAAAGACATCTGACTCCTGCATTAGCTGGTGAACCTCTTTATTGGGAATCTTTCCATGCCAGACGACATTTTGCTCAATATTCAGTGTGGAACACAGTTCTGAAAGTCTTGAATAAGTGAAATTGTCTTTATCGCCAACGATATTTAATTTTATAAAAGGATAAGCTCCTTCAAGCTGAGAAACAGTCCTGATTGCCAATTCGAGCTGTTTACGATAATCGAACTTACCGACCCAAAGAATGTTGAATACCTGATTATTCTCATTCTCAGATAGAGGAATATTTTTTTACATAACAGCCAGTTTCATTAAGCAATACTACATCTTCTCGGAAATTTCTTTTTATATAATTATATACATTTGAATTTGCTGCCATTACGCAGTCTGCCCGTTTCATGGCATTATTCGATAAAGAGTAGAATTTACCCTGTATAATATTTAGGATATTTTTAAGTATCGCTTTTGTTTTAACGCTTATAGGCTGACCGCTAAGATACTTTAGGGTAGTCCAGCCATAGCCACCAACAGGTCCCCATATGAATGGAATCCCATTTATTTTCCATAGAGACCCAGGCTCTCGAAATCCAATCATGTTCAGTTGATGGATTACGTCGATTTGATTATTAGCGATTATCTCTTTTGCGATTGTTAAGGTTTTCTCTTGCCATTGGCGATAATATTTATAGAATCTCCAATCTCCCTGATTCCAACACATCTTTCTAATTCTGTCAGGGAGTGGGTTGTAATAAAAATGGAGATTGTCTTTTTGAGGTAGTTTCTCTACAGCCGCCTCTATTTCTTGTTTCCATTCACCTTCAGTAATTACATATACATTGCAATATTTTGCAAGATTAGTAACCCAATTCCAGCCAAGTCCCGGTTCGCTACCCCAGTTTGGTGAAACGGCATATGCGTTAATTAATACGTTAATCATTATTTGAATAAATTTGTATTAAGGCGTTATGTTTAATTAACCGAATTTAATTATATGCAAGTCTTTAGGTGTCTATGCATTTTGAGAGATGCATAATGATAAGGTTGTTTTACGAATAAGATAATTTCGAGTATAAGGAGGATAACTTCTTTGATATAGTATTTATATTAAAATTTACTTTGGCGAAGTGAATTGACGCGGACTGTATAGTGTCATATTTATCTTTATCATTAATGAGTATTTCGAGTTTTGCTGCCAAACTGGATAAATCTCCTGGATTGAACAGCATGAGATTTTCACCGGCTACAGCAATGTCAGGGATTCCTCCTACAGGAGTGGTAACTACAGGGAGATGATATGCCCATGCATCAAGAACTCCCATCGGGAATCCTTCGGAATAGCTTGGTAAGCAGTAAATTGATGCATGGCGAAATGCTGTGTCTTTTTCTTGGCCATTTACCCAGCCAAGGAAGTCGACTTGTTTCTCGATATTATATTGTTTTACTAACCTCCTGCCGTTATCGATTTCACCATTGCCGGCAAGTTTTAATCTCCATTCCGGAAATTTATTTGCAATAGTGGCAAACGCTTTTATGAGGTCATCATAGCCCTTGCGGTGAGTAAGGGTGCCGGCAAATAATATATATTTATCTCGTTCTTCAGGTTTTGATGGTTCTACTGTCGGGCATGGATTATAGAGAATCTCCATTTTATCCTCCGGCAAGTGGAATGCATTAATCACTTCCTGTTTCCAGGTTTTTGACAGGAGAATTACTTTATCAGCATGAGTGAACGAATATTCATAAAGATTTCGATACTTACCCCCGATAGAGAATTCAGGGCCTGAAGAATGAAGATGTACGATTAGTTTCTTGCCAAAAATCTTAGTTATTCGAGCGAAAATCTGTTTTCTTTTTTCAGTACCGTAATCTGCCGTATGGATATGTACAATATCGTAAAATGGAAGTCTTATGAGAAAATCCACCATTCCGATGGCAAAATAGATCGTCTTTCTCCAAGAGGGGCCATCTCGATGAGTCTGCACCCAATGACAATGATACTTATTCCATTGTTCACCTGTTTCGTGTGCCTTAATGACAGATGTAATTCCTCCTCGAGTCTTCCGGGAAGTCGCTACAATTAGGACTCGGGATATTTTATCCATAATAATTTATAATCGTGACTGTTCGAGATATTGTTTAGTGTATCGATTTTCTGGATGATAGATTTTTGATTCATGTTCTAATGCTTCTTCAATCGAAAATCTATATTTAATCACTTTGGCAGGCACTCCGGCTATAATTGAATATGGCGGACATGATTTATTGACTACAGCTCCGGCTGCTACTACGCTTCCGCGTCCAATAGTCACACCTTTTAATAGTACTATATTAGCGCCAAACCAAACATCTTCTTCAATCGTGACATCCATATCATTTTCAGGCGTTTTTTCATGAGAATGGATGATAGGGGTGCCTATTACATCGATTCGATGATCACCGGTGATAATTGTAGGGCGTGGGCCAAAAATTACATTGTCTTTTATAGTCAGATTTGCTTTTGTGGAGTATATAACCGCACCTTTCGGTATTGACACATTATTTCCAATTGACATATTCTCAAGACCTTTAAAATCGCTTGATGATGGTCGAAGATAAACGTTAGAGCCACATATTTTAAAACTCTTTCTATAAAAGAAGCTCTGAATCCGATCAATTATAAATGGAATGGCAAGGAATAGTTTTACCATCGTTATTTTTATTTTGGAGTTATAAATATCTCTTATGTTGTATAATCCTATTGGGTATTCGTTAAATAGATGTGCAGTTGAGTTTCAGTTCTTTTATTTGGGGTTGTCAAGTCTTGTTGTTTAATTTCGGGTTAACGAAAAAATCATTCTTAACAATAAAATATATTCACGACATATTAGCGAGAAGATTACCCGATGGGCAATAGGCATTTTAGTTACAGGATATTCTTTCCGTAATTGTTTCCAAATAGGATTATGACATATGTCCTTAACCCAGTGATATTTCTCAAATTCAGTTAACTTGTTACTTTTGAATATTGCACCTATAGCTTGACGGACATATCCAATGAAGAATCTGTTTATGCGTTCTCGCCATAATAATTCTGCTGGGAAATATCGATTGATTAATTCCTCCCGTAGTATTATATATTTATCAAATCTGTCTTTTCTGATGTTGTTGGTGAGAGATGATTCATTTACAAAATAATTATAAAATGTCATTGGCAATTCAATTGCCAATGATGAATGCCTCAGATAATCAAGATTAAAAATAAGGTCCTCAGACATGAATTGTCGTTCGCTGACAAATCGTATATTATATTTTTGTATCAAATCTGTACGATATAATACAACTTTCGCAGACATGGCAATTCTACGCTCAATTTTGATATCTGGCTTCGAAGCAATCATGTCAAGCGCCAATGATTGGATTTCTGATGAGTTCTGATGGATTTTTTTCTGGTTTGATTGAGACATTATATATGATTCCCCTTTTTCATTGATACGTCTGAGTCCGGTGAATACTATATCCGCATTTTGGCTGTCTGCAATTGAACACATTGTCAAGTACATTTCAGGATCAATCCAGTCATCAGAATCTAAAAAAGCAATATATTCTCCGGTGGCATTTTCTATCCCCGAGTTACATGCCATTCCCAGACCGGCGTTCGCTTTATGCACTACTTTTATACGGGAGTCCGAATTTGCATATTTATCACATATTTCAGGACAATTATCAGGAGAACCGTCATCAACAAGAATTATTTCGAAGTTCTGTAATGTCTGATTTAAAACAGATTGGATGCATCGGTCAATATATCGTTCAACATTATATACCGGGATGACTATCGATACTTTTGGTTGTATTATATTTGTCATATTCCTGCAGCATTTAGGAATTCATCGAAATTTTTATATTTTGCAATATGTGTTGATTTGTATTTATCATATATTGGTCCCAGTTGTCTCCTAAAAGGAATGTTCGGGTATTTATCCATTTCGAAACCGCTGACAAATAGTGGAAACTCTTCCCAGAAATCTTTTGGCTCCGGCTTTCTCCCAAAACGTTAAGTACATGACAAAAATTTGAAAACATCGAATTTTGGGGTATAAGTCGGACGCATAAGTATGGTCGAAATCTCTTCCAATCCATATTTGACAAGCGACTTTGCCTTTCTTCCATGTTTCAGAATCCTTATCGGTTTAATATTTATATCTTTATGTTCACCAACGAGATACGCCCATACAAGAGCCATGCAGACCATCGCGACAAGTCTTGCGATGCGGTCCATATCACGCATATGGGTATCCTCGATGTTGAAGCCGGAAGATTTCATGGCTCTAAAGGCCGTTTCTATCTCCCATCGTTTTTTGTATGTCAAAATCGCCTCCTCGGGCCGATTGAAGCATATGAGAATCTGCAATTCCGGAACACCATCGGAGTTTTTGATCCGGCTGCCGGCAAGATAGACATACTCACCTTTGTGAAGAAAGAGCGTATGGAAGAATTTCTCCTGACCGACCTTCAAATCATTGAACAGCCACCAGGCTCGGATTCTCTCACCGGTGGAAGGCTTGACAATCCAGAAGTTCTGACGTATTCGGATGTAATACCGTATGCGACGGCTGTTGAGCCATCCTGTCCATTCCTTTCCGATGAACTCGCGGTCTGCCACAAGGCAGTCGATGCATTCCGCTCCGAAAAGACGGATAAAACGTTCCATAATTTTCTTGCGTTCTTCCCAGTTGGAGTTGCCACGTTTCGGAAGAAGGCTGAATATCAAAGGGAAGGCAATCCCTTTATAGGTTATGCCCAACATAAGGATGTTTATATTGAACTCCCCGAACTTCCAGTTGGTCCGGTCCATGCTCAGCACAAGACCGGTCTTGACAGGAAGCAGCGAGAAAATCATACGGGCTATGATGTCAAGGTCAAGTACATACTTGGCAAAGAATCTTTGGAGCCGTCTGAGGTTGGAATCCTTGTCTACAGCCGTAGGCATCGCATCAGCCAGTTTGTGGAGGCTGACAGTCTGCACCACACAGAGTGCATGGAGCAGCAACGCCATGAGTTTTATGCGTGCCAAATTCATACTTTGACCAAAGTGCTCTTGCATAATCGGGAGGATTTGGTTAACTTTGACCGAGTCCTTGAAATTAGTAGTTTTCATGAGAAAAAGCGTCCAAACTTTTCCTTTAAATTACTAATTTTCAGGGACTTTTGCAAATTTAATCGACTAAAAATTAAGTGTTTAACAGCATAAATTTAATTTTTGTCATCTACTAAACCCAAAACGTTCAACTATACTTTTTGCATAGTCGAGCGCTTCGGCTTCACATAATAGTAATCTTTTTTTATAATATTCATCTAAAGACATTATTACCCTACATGGACAACCTGCTGCAACTGAATTGGCCGGAATGTTTTTGGTAACAATACTATTGGCTCCGATAAAGCAATTGTCTCCAATGGATACATTCTTAAGAATGGTTACATTTTGACCGAATGAAACGTTGTTTCCTATTGTTATGCGGCCGCAGCTGTTGACAAAATCTTTTCCAGAATTGATAAAGACATGAGCTACCCAATCATGTGTGAGTGCTGTGAAATTATTATTGAAGAAACAGTTCTTACCAATTGATATTAAGGAGGGTCGAGTTAAGTCTATTGTTGTTGTACGAGGTGACTGAAAGTAGGTTCCTTCCCCAATTTGTATCCCTTCTTTAATGAGGAATTGCTTGAATCTTAGTGGGCTGTATTTTGATAGTCTGCTGCTGATTTTTCGTAATATATTCATAACTATTTTCTGAAATGATTAATCTCTTGTTTATATGGATAAGTCAGAATCGTTTTATAAGTTGATGCTTCAAATGATATATCCTGAGCTTTCCAGGTATCCCATATGCAACATATTGATATAATTAAATAATATGCTGATGCATAAAGCGTATATTTGTATTTTCTTGAAATAAAATATAATAGTAACAAGCTGGCCATTATCAACTGGAATACTTCAAAATACATTGTGGGCCTTATAAAGATATGGCTGATGTTACAGATTAGGAAATAAATACAGATATAGGAGTTGGATAAAAGATACCATAAATCGAATTGTGGAATATACTTACCATAAGTTTCTTTTAACTTAGGCGCATACCACATAATAAAGATGCCGATTAAATAAAATGACAGCATCATAGGACCGAACCCTAGTTTCTCATCATCATATCCCCCAGAAAGCATTTCTGTTACTTTGCCTTCATATCTGTCATATCCGGTTATTGCTGTTAAGAAGTTTATCGTATCTGCAAGATTTTGAAAAGCCGGAGTTCTTCCTATTATCAAGCAACATGTAAGAATGCCAATCCAAAGCCAACGGTATTTTGATGTATCAATACTTGTTGGAAGGAAATACATAATACACAATGCTAAAGCAGAATGATGAAAAGATGATGCCAGTAAAATTGTGAGGATATATTTTATTAGATTACGATTTATAATAAATTGTGTGCCCCAAACAAAAATTGAAGCAGCCATCATTTGCCTGACAGCATTAGAGTAATCTGCGAAATAGTGACTGCCAAACAGAATAAAGGGTAGTGCGATTAGTATACGGCGATAGCGTTTTAATGCATTTGTAAGAAAGAATATTTGCACAAAGGCAGCGCCTCCTAAGCCAATTGCCGGAGATATCCCATTGTTATAAATAAAATTCTGCCATAGTCCCCATATATGTTCTTCGTCTTTGACTCCTACATAGGAATCTCCCGACAAGAATGTAACAAAATAGGATGTCGAATCTACTCCGACATTCCATCTGATGGCGCTTATAAATGTGAAAAACAGAATATACATCCATAACCATAAGTCTATGCGTTTGGAATTGCTGCCGCACTCCTGACACGACATTCGTGCAAAAAACGACATTATGAATGCAAAAGATGCATAGACAGATATATCTAATAAAAATTGTATCATTATTTATGATGTTATTGATTGGAGATTATCTTCAATCCACCGGATATCTTTTCTGCGAATTTCTCCAAGTTGGGTCTGCTCTCTGATAATATCATATTCTGGGTTGAGTGGCGGATTTTTAGAGCCTACCGTCACACTGCATTTTTCAATTGCGAGTGATTTTAGTAAGGTTATCTGTCGGTCATCTCCATTGGATGGCGTCAGTGATATTAGCGGTCGTCCGAAATTTGCAGCATATGCGGTACCATGGAATGATGAAGTTAAAACGACTTCAGCATGTCTGATATAATATAGGAATTCTTCAATAGAGCACCCGTATTGACTTTCAGCGCCTAATTCTGTCACTTCGGGACTATTGGAATTTGAGAATGTTATAATCCGGCTACAGTTATACCGGTCTTTTAATCGCGTTGCTATTTCTATGGCATCAGGATATGGATTGAATGCATAAGATAATATGTACATAAGTATATATCGATCCTTAGGCGGCTTTTGACTTATGTTTAACGCATTAATCCACTCTTCTCCTGACAATAATAGTGTCGGGTCCAAAATTACTTTTGGAGTTGTCTGTAATGATAATGTTTTGGTTATTATGTCTGCCCGTTTTGTTCGCGTACTGAAATCGCAGAAAAGCGTGATAAGTATCGTTTGTATTTCTCGATAAGATGAGGCGGTATATCCTTTACAGCAAAACTTGAAGCTATAGATATTTTAGGAACTGTATCTGTGAAGGACAACATAAATGCACTGTCCCTTTTAAATAGATTGGATTCCACAACTGATCGCTACCGGATATGATAGCAGAGTATTTCTCCCAGTCGGCTTGTCTTAATGAATCCAGATTATGATATGATTTGCTTAGGTTCAACCTTGTTCTGCGAAAGACGCCGAGCTTATTTTCAAGCACTTGGCGATAGATTCCGGTTAGATTGGCAATCTTCTTTATGAGATTTCGCCAGAATGGTGATTTAATGAATCCATTATTGTAGTGCCATTCATTTGGATATCTGTAGTTGATTATTGTGCAATCGTAGCCGAGTTTTGATAGTAGTGCCTGTGTAGCAAACGTTTGCAAGACTGATCCGTAATTTGGGACCTGAAATATTGTCATTAATGCTACTTTCGGTCTCATGTTATAAAGTTCGCTTGATTTTATTTATAATTCTACCGGGAGGAAACGTAGATTGTATCTGAAGATTAACCCTGAATTTATCTCATTGAGTGTCTTGTTTGAGCGTAATTGACTGATTACTTTTTCTCTGATAGTCGGCATTGGAGCGCACCGGCTCATTTGCCCTTCGGTGCTTACAGCTAGTGGTTCAGGGACTAATGTACATGATTTTTGATATTGGCTAATACCTGTTTTACCTCGGCCGTAAATGCCAGTGCGACATTTACACCTGCATCATCCAGTTTATATTTATTACCCCACAAATCACCTATTCGGATATCGGCTGCCGACGATTCCATCTTATACTTACAAGATTTATGGCAGCACATATTTAGACAGTAATGTCGAAGAAAAAACGATAAAACAAGTCTCCGGCTGACATTCTGGAGTTATATGTATGTTTCCGTTCATCGGTCATCAAATCATAAAAGTCACTCCATTCTGATGGATTACTCCCATCTGTTGAATCTGCATTTATGGCCCAAGAGTCATGCCATCCAGTTGACTTGTTTTCGCCAACTTGCATATGAGATATTCCCGATTTTTTCTTTTAACTCGCTGAGTATTTATCCCAAAGCAATAGGGATGGAACTCCGTGGCAAAAGAAATCCAGCAGTATAAAATTATCTTCTTTCGATGCTGTCGGATTAATCTTCTGAAAGAATCTATCTGGCAAGGTGTGCCGGTAACGAGATATTTTTCTTTTAAGTTTATTTTATCAAAAGCGTCGGCGGTGTAGCTTGGAATATACTTACTGCCTACAGATGGCATATAATCTTCTACTGTTGACGCTATATAATGCTCAGCTCTATTTTTCTGTGGGTTATATCTTACTCCGACAGCTTTATAACCGTTATCTATGGCCCATCTTCCGATTTCGAATCCTATGCCTCCGGAGGAACAGTGTTCTCTTACAGTTGGAGTATTGCTCCAGGCTGCATATGAATCAGTTGATGTGTTGTCTTGTGCAACTGCGTCATGATTAAATGCACATATACGCAGGCATAAACCGCAATCGATACATTTATCTTGTTCTTGAATAATTGGTGCATAAAATCCATCAGACGTTTCTTTTAAAGAGATGATTTTTGTGGGGCAAGCCTTGACGCATACTCCACATCCATAGCAATTATTTAAGCAAGTTATGTTTTTTTTCATCGAATCTTATTTATAATCTCCCGACAAAGAATATATACGCTGTATTTTGTGTGGGCAAAACATTGGCGTATTGTTGATTTCATTAACTGCACTATTTGTTGTCCTTCTTTTGATAGTGCAAATAGGTAAGGAGAATTAATCACTTGATTATATAATTCATATCGGGGATTTAGATATTGCCCTAAATTAATCATCTGATATCTTATACGAGATAATTTTAATTCTAATAAGGCAATATTTACTGATTCGTTGTTCAGTGGCTTAATTATGCTCTCTATTAAATTGAATAGTAGCGTCCAGCTTTCAATAGACATTTTTGCTGTGCGCATGGACAATTCTCTAAAAATATAGTTATAACAGATAATATCTTTAGCAATATGTATGTTTCGTGAATGTGCTGCTAAATATACCAAAAGAAGTAAGTCTTCATTAACTGGTATCTTAATTTTGGAGAATTGAATGTTGTCAAATATATTTCTTCGGAAGAGTTTTGCATATGGTCCTATTGAAGTTTTATAGGTCAATAATGCCTCAATATATTGCTGTCGGGAAAGAGTTCCGGTGATTTGGTGCTTGAATATACGCTTATTATTGATATTTATAGTCCCAACAATTATATCATTTTGGTCATTAATAAGGGCATATAAATCAGTAAAAGCATTTGGTGTTATAGTATCATCAGCATCTACAAAAGTAATCCATTCTCCTCTTGATTCCTTGACTCCAGTCAGTCTGGCGTTGTAAGCGCCTTGATTTTCTGTATGTATTGCTTTTAATATAGGATATTTTTTTGCTAGTCTATTAATGATTTTTGATGTGTCATCTCTCGAACCATCATTAATGATAATAATCTCAATATCTTTGAATGATTGATTGATAATGCTTTCAATGCATCGTTCTATTTCCTTTTCAGCATTGTATGCGGGAATAATAATGGAAATCATTTTTTTAAGATTTTATTAGTAACAAATTTTTTTAAAAAGTTTCGTTCATTATGATTTAATCCAATTGAATATATCAATACCAGTGATATGATTAAATCTATACAGCATTTCAGCATGATATTGAGCAAGTCTGATGGCGAAGATTGATTGGATAAAAACCTAATAATATATATGATTGTCCATATGATGATGATTGTGCCAAAATTGGGGAATAAAATTTTTTTCGTTAGATGGCCTATTGTCATTCCAATTTTAGATAGACCCATTTGTGCCCCGATAAATACAACAATTAGGTTTGTTGCGAATTGGATAATAATAGTATATTGCGGAGGGAGACCAAGGTATAGTATGCTATAAAATAACGGAATATTTAATATCGTGATAATGCTTATTGTAATTTGATATTTTCGTATTTCTCCAGAAGCCTGTAGGACAGTCCATATAGGGCCTCCTATTGTATTAGGTAATAAAGAGATTAATGCGAAAACACAAAAATATTGGTTAAATATGGCACATCCTCAAGCCAAATGTGCAAGATTGAATCTATATTAAAAATTATAGGTGTTGCTAGTAATGCAAGTAGAAAGAATGAGAATTTAGAGGTTGTTATTACTAACGCACGCACGCGGTTATAATCACCAGTGGCATATTCTTTCATTATAGGTGGATTTATGGCGGACTGAAAGTTTCCAATAAACTGATAAATAGAGGATGCAACTTGGTTCATAATGCCAATAGTTGCATTAAGACCGACGCCATAAAATATATTTATCAATATATTTAATCCTTGTCGGGTACTTATATTGGCAATTGCACTGAAAGAGCTCCAACCTGCAAATTTAAATATATCAATTACATAGTTTTTTTTATAGTATTTTAAAGTGTGCCTGGTGTATGGAAGTTTATAGTGGGAAAAAAATATATACCAAACAAGCATAATTAGGTTTATTCCCACTATTAAATAGCCGTATAAGATCAACTTGTCAATATTACATATAGTTAGTGGCCATAATATGGCTAATTTCAGGAGTACTTCTACAATTCCAGAATATGCATAAAAGACATTCTTTCATGTGCTAAAACAGCAGCATTAAAAGGAATCCGATATACATTTATTACAGAAGCAATAATTGAGAGTTGATAGACAATATGTGCTGCGAATTCTCTGTTGGGCGGAATTACAAGTTGTGTTTTGATAAACCAAAGGCCTAATGTTTCGGCAATAATTATTAATAAAACAATTAATAATATATGAGCAATTATACTTGATGAAAACAAGTATTGAGTATTATCATTATCCTTTCTCCTATTGATATGCATAAAAAACGCTGAGTTGCAGTTGTCATTGCTGCACTCAGAAATGTAAATAAAACTACAACTCCTCCAACTAGGTTATAAATACCGAAATTGTCAATTCCAAGAGTGGAAAGAACAATTCGACTTGTATATAAAGTTACTCCCATGACAAGGAGCATTCTAAAATATAAGAATAGAGTATTTTTAGCTATAAGTTTATTATTTGATGTACTTGTATTCAAAATATGAAAATAATGTAGTAAATAGCAGTGCGCATAAATAATTATATTAATGCGCATTATTATGATTTTGTTACGTAATTATCAGTGTGAAGGCCTGGCGCTCGTAGCGGTTGAGGTCGGGACGGGTGGCGAGTTCGCGGGCGATGGCGATGTCGCATGCGCGGTTGCACTCGGCATCGGGATTTACTGAGGGCCAGAGGGATAGGTTGAACCCTTTGTAGGAGAGGAGGGTAGGGGTGTCGAGCGACTGGAGGTCGGCCACGGTGTTGCTTTCGGCCCATTGGCGTTTGCGCGAGCGCTGGTCAAACCGGAACCACGGCCTAAGATTTTCCGGCATCACGAGGCTCAGCCGGCGATAGTTTTCCCCGGGGTGGTTTCGGCAAATGCCGTGTTGTAGCGTAGTTGTTTCATCCATCGCTCGCGTATGTCGTAGAAGGCGCCAAACTGCCGGCTGTCGACATCGTCGGGGGTGGCGGCAGCCTTTCGGGATACCATTGCGTAGATGTCCGACTCGTTGATTCGGTCGTTGCCTCGGGCCCATGAGTCGAAGTATTGACGCTGGTATTCGTCGATGATGCGTGAGTCGGGGCGCTCGTTGTAGCCAAGCCGGTGGGCGATGTCGTAGCATTCGATGGCACGGCCCAGATGCTCGGGGCGTAGTGTGGCATCTGACTACATATGCTGTCTGACCATCTGCGCATGGCCATGGCGAGCTCCCGAGGGTCGGGGGCGGCGGGGTTGTCGGCGGGTATCCGGCTGAGCATGAGTAGCAGGTGGGTGTAGCCGGCCACATCGCCTATGTCGGCAATGTCGGGGGTGTAGTCAGATGGCAGATATTTCTGTGACAAGAGTGTCATACTGCTGTTCGGTGATTTTGCGTATGAGGCGCGGGTCGGTGTCGACGCGCCATTCTATGCTGTTGGCTCCCGGGAGGGTGAGGCGGCATATTGTTGGAGCGCTGTCGGGGCCAATGAGCTGCTGCAACACTGCCGGCTGTCCGGAGAATTCGCCTCCGATTACCACTACTCTGTCGCCCGGAGCTATGGGGAGCGTCCCGACGGGGAATATCTCGGTAGAGGGGTGAATATGCCGATTGTCTGCTGGTAGAGGTCGATTTGCGTCTGGGGTATGGCGGCATACGCGCTGCCGGTGCGTGCTGTCTGTCGGTAGCACCATGCTATGTCGCTGATACGGCGCATCATAGCAGTGATGTCGGTGAATCTGCATTTTACAAACATTAGTCCTGCCACTACCGGTTTGTTTTCGGATATGAACTTGCGGCCTGTGCGGCGCGCTATCTCTCGGCAGGGGTAGTATGTCTCTTCGATGCTGAACCGGCCATTATTGGCTTCTATGCGTCGGGCTATGTCGTCGTAGTCAGTGCCGTGGCGCATCTGTAGCGCGTACCAGTTGGAGGGATTGCTTGTGAGTGTGTCCGACACCCGGCGTAGGATTGCGGCGCGCTTGTCGCTGTCGGCGGGGATGCTCCGGTAAGTGCGAATGCCGGGTTGGTCGCAGGTATTTCTCCCGTGCAGCTCATTATCTCTTCGGGCGATATTCCGCAGTCGTAGGCAATTGTGCTCCATATGTCTGCCGGGGTGAGGGAGCGGTGGACGTGGATGGTAGCCGAGAACAGCGTGTTGACATATTCGCGCAACTGGCGCGGAGTCCGTTCTGATTGGCGGAGCGGAAACAGGTATTTGTTGCGCGGCTTTGAATAGCGTGCGACTAATGCCTTCAGCGTTGGGTCGTCGCCGGTATAATTGTCTTTTTCGAATGCTGCTATCTCGTCGAATGAGATTCCTCCGGCCAATATGGCAAAGAGCGTGATATCCTTGGCAAGATTGGCCTTTTGTGTGGCGCTGCCGGAGAGAATAATGTCGCGCAGTGTGTCAATCGGGTTGCCGTCGACTCTGATTGCATCGGCCGGGAGAGCGGCAAGACGCTGCACTATGCCGTTGAAGGCGCCATTGTCGGCGGTAAGTCCTTCGGCTATGGCCTTTCCGTAAAGTGCGGATAGGTGCTTCATGTAGTGTATGACGGTCTTGACTGTGTGGCCGGCGTGTATGAGCCATATCGCCCATCCGGAGAGTTGTCGTGATGTGAAACTGTCAAATTCCAGTGTGTCTGTGCCTATATAATCAATGTAGGCGGCGAGTGCTTTTTGTCGGTTGGTGGCAGTGGCGCGGTTGTCTGTCCCGGCTATCGTCATCCGAAAAAAGTCGGAAGCAGTGGGCTGCGCAACTTGTTTTGAATCAGCTTTTGAGGTCGAGTTTTCGTTAGTGAACAAATTCGTTTTTCCAGACAATTCTTCTTGTCCTCCCATGGCGCTTCTATATGCATTGCCGCAGGAGTTTGACTTGAATATGTCTGCTGTCCCAAACACTCTGGTGTGATTGAAATCAAGATAAGTTCCGTCTGCATCTCTTACTAAGAGATTGTGAATTTTGCCAAATTGCTATAAACGAGCAGCTTAATTGGTCGGATTGATTCTTCCGTAATATTTAGAGTCATTTATTTAAGTACATGACAAAAATTTGAAAACATCGAATTTTGGGGTATAAGTCGGACGCATAAGTATGGTCGAAATCTCTTCCAATCCATATTTGACAAGCGACTTTGCCTTTCTTCCATGTTTCAGAATCCTTATCGGTTTAATATTTATATCTTTATGTTCACCAACGAGATACGCCCATACAAGAGCCATGCAGACCATCGCGACAAGTCTTGCGATGCGGTCCATATCACGCATATGGGTATCCTCGATGTTGAAGCCGGAAGATTTCATGGCTCTAAAGGCCGTTTCTATCTCCCATCGTTTTTTGTATGTCAAAATCGCCTCCTCGGGCCGATTGAAGCATATGAGAATCTGCAATTCCGGAACACCATCGGAGTTTTTGATCCGGCTGCCGGCAAGATAGACATACTCACCTTTGTGAAGAAAGAGCGTATGGAAGAATTTCTCCTGACCGACCTTCAAATCATTGAACAGCCACCAGGCTCGGATTCTCTCACCGGTGGAAGGCTTGACAATCCAGAAGTTCTGACGTATTCGGATGTAATACCGTATGCGACGGCTGTTGAGCCATCCTGTCCATTCCTTTCCGATGAACTCGCGGTCTGCCACAAGGCAGTCGATGCATTCCGCTCCGAAAAGACGGATAAAACGTTCCATAATTTTCTTGCGTTCTTCCCAGTTGGAGTTGCCACGTTTCGGAAGAAGGCTGAATATCAAAGGGAAGGCAATCCCTTTATAGGTTATGCCCAACATAAGGATGTTTTATTGAACTCCCCGAACTTCCAGTTGGTCCGGTCCATGCTCAGCACAAGACCGGTCTTGACAGGAAGCAGCGAGAAAATCATACGGGCTATGATGTCAAGGTCAAGTACATACTTGGCAAAGAATCTTTGGAGCCGTCTGAGGTTGGAATCCTTGTCTACAGCCGTAGGCATCGCATCAGCCAGTTTGTGGAGGCTGACAGTCTGCACCACACAGAGTGCATGGAGCAGCAACGCCATGAGTTTTATGCGTGCCAAATTCATACTTTGACCAAAGTGCTCTTGCATAATCGGAGGATTTGGTTAACTTTGACCGAGTCCTTGAAATTAGTAGTTTTCATGAGAAAAAGCGTCCAAACTTTTCCTTTAAATTACTAATTTTCAGGGACTTTTGCAAATTTAATCGACTAAAAATTAAGTTTAACAGCATAAATTTAATTTTTGTCATCTACTAAAGTCATTTATACACTTATATATCAGGCTTATATGCCGTCATGAGCGCATCCAATATCACTGATAATTTGTGAGTTTCATAAGATATTGCTAATTTGCAGAGTCAATGTGTATCTCTTAGTAAGAGATTGCGAAATCTTTGTGTTATTAATTGTGGTTAAATTATTACTGATTAGCTTGTTGTGCTGTTTGCCCCTCGTAAGAGTATTATTATTGCGATAAATGTGGCCGGATAATGATATTACCGACATTTGGCTCTCGCCGAACTTTCCTTATTGAGCAAACGTTACATTTTTAATTGGAAGGCATTTGCCGTCTAAGCCGTTCACCATGGAATTTATCTTTATGATGGTTTTCGTGGCAGTCGTTAACGAAATATTCAACCTAACTCATACACAAAAAAAATGCCAAAATTTA
>PDYJ01001709.1_pt1 | contig 24464 bp, 35 predicted proteins | sample 1430841 | NCBI WGS metagenome assembly PDYJ01 (sample SAMN07237672, study PRJNA390542) | Gut metagenome, whole genome shotgun sequencing project. | isolation source: fecal pellets | host: Mus musculus | place: USA: New York, NY | collected 2016-10 | reverse complement strand
AATATAGGCACAGGCCGTCCGGTATCGGTTCTTGAACTTATTACTGAGTTTGAGAAAGTGAATAATCTCAAACTTCCCTACAAGATGGTTGACCGTCGTCCCGGTGATGTACCCGCTGTATGGGCAGAAACATCACGAGCCAATGAAATCCTCGGTTGGAAAGCTGAACGCACCATTGACCAGACGTTAAAAGCGGCATGGGAATGGGAGAAGCATGTACGAAACTTAAAATAACAGCAACTTATGAAACCAACATTATTCGTTCTTGCCGCCGGAATGGGGAGTCGTTACGGTGGTCTGAAGCAACTCGACCAATTAGGGCCGCAAGGCCAAACCATTATGGATTATTCAATCTATGATGCCATTAAAGCCGGATTTGGTAAGGTTGTATTTGTTATCCGTAAAGATTTCGAGCAGGATTTCCGAGATAAAATCCTATCAAAGTATGAGGGACACATCCCGGTTGAGGTAGTTTTCCAGTCAGTTGACAAACTTCCGGAAGGTTTCTCTTGCCCAACAGACCGTACTAAGCCATGGGGCCCAGCACACGCTGTCATTATGGCTGCCGGAGTAATCAAGGAACCTTTCGCAGTCATAAACGCCGATGATTTCTATGGCCGCAACTCGTTTGAGGTAATAGCCAAGGAGTTGATGCGTCATCGTGACCGCAAAGGTGACTACTGCATGGTAGGCTTCCGTGTGGGTAACACAATGAGCGAGAGTGGAGGTGTGTCACGTGGAGTCTGCGAAAATAAGGATGGTCTTCTTACTTCTGTCATCGAGCGTAAAAAATATCGCATACGACAAAGACCATAATATAGTATTCACCGATGAGAACGGAGTCGAGCAAACCATCGACAATATGACACCGGTGTCAATGAATATGTGGGGGTTTACACCGGACTATTTCGACTACGCTATCCGCGAATTTACCAAATTCCTTGAAAGAGACATCAATACACCTAAATCAGAGCAAGTAATTCCCGATGTAGCAGATGCCATCATCAAGAGCGGTGAGGCAACAATAAAAGTACTTGATACTGATTCTCGCTGGTTTGGAGTGACATACGCTGAAGACCGCCCCGGAGTTGTAGCTAAATTTACGGAACTCGGTGCCAGGGGTGAGTATCCCGAAAAGATGTTCTAAACAGATGTAATGATTAGACTTATTGTATTAAATGACCCTAAGTAAAATATAATCATACTAAGACAATAAGCTCCCGGCGCGAGTCGGGGGCTTTGTCGTTTCCCAAAGAAGCGGCTTTTGGGAGGGGACGAGCAAAAGCCGCCCCGCGCCTCTCGGCATGGGGTGGCTTGCTCAAACATAGGTGCTTGTCGCTTTATGCAACAGCTTCTTCGCAGTACCTTTCTTCTTCGGTAAGTATCGCCTCGGCTTCTTCTCCGTTGGTTTCGTATTGGATAGCCTCGGTCTCTGCCTCGGAAAATGTCGGGAGTGGCTTCTTCCGTGGAGGGTTCAGCTTCCTGCATAGGTTCTTCTTGGGGCGCGTTCTCGGCTTCCGGTGCAACCTCGGTCTCTACCTCGGTGGTGTCGGGAGTGGCTTCTGCCGTAGTGGGTTCTGCCTCCGGCATAGGTTCTTCTTTCGGGTGCGTTCTCGGCTTCCGGCTCAGTTGCTTCGGGTTCGGTATCTTTGGCGAGTAGAGCCTTGCGTTCCTCGATACGTTGGTGTCGCTTCTCGTAAATCTCGTTATACTCGGCTTCGATGTTGGCGAGTTCTTCCGGCATGTGCTTCTTGGCGAAAGAAAGCAGGAGGTCGGCAATGGCGTTGTCACGATACGCACCCTTGAAATTGTCAATCAGAAAATCCCTGCGGATTATCGCCTTTGTCTTGGCGTTGAGATTGGCGATGATTGTCATTTTCTCGCTGTCGTTGAGAACATATTGAGACTTGCGGTCGGTCAGTCCGACGGCTTCGTAATGCTCTTTGCGGAGCGATGAGAGCAGGAAGAAATATATCATCTTGTCCTCGTCCTGCGAGAATTTAGTTTCGGTGATGTCGGCTTCGAGGATTTTCTTCTTCGTGTCCTCGATTGTACGCTCCACGGCTATCTCCTTGTTGCGTTTGTCCTTTGCCTCCAACTTGGCGATTTCGGCTTTCGGATTGTTGCCGTTCTCGCTCGGTTTGGCAGGGGTAGCCATATATCCGAGCGTCACATCATTGCGCCCGATTGTGATGTAGAGGGAGATTTCTCCTGCCTCGGCTTTTGCAGTGATGTCGGCACACTTTTCCCTATGTGCTTCCACTCTGTCCTCGTATGCCTTTACAGCCTCGGCATATTCTTCCTCGGTGTCGAAGCGGTCGGATTGTGGTACGGCAGGTTCGCAGGGGTAAAGGTGTCAGATAGCCACTGAGCTTTTTCGATGTCATAGCCCATTTCAGTCAGCAGTGCGTTTACCCTCTCGTTTAGGTCATATTCGGCAGTGGCAGAAATTGGCGGTGGGGTGTTCGTTCAGCATTTCAACCGCCTTGTTGGTAAGATAGCCGATGTGCTTCTCTCGGAGACAAGAGGGATTGGAGCAGTTGCCCTCACAGCCGTCCTCGCAGAACAGCAGAAGATTTATGGTGTTGAAAGGGCATGAGGCACACGCCGATTTGTCGAAGCGGTAACGGCTTAGGTCGGTTGTGTAGTTCTTTTCTATGAGCCGTGCCACATTTGAGGCGTTCATACCTCGCCAATCATTGTAGGTTACACCGTCTTTGAGGTGGGAGTTGTAAACATCGGTCTGTATGTCAACTCCGTAACGGCTTATCTCGGTTGCCACCGCCACCGTGATTTCCTCGGTGTCAATCAGCCGTGCGATTTCGGGTATGAGGGTTGTGAGTTTTATTCGGGTGCGGATATAGGTCTCGCTCCTGCCTATCTGCGTGGAGAGTGTGGCATAGTCGTAGCGTCCGCTGTCGATTGCAGCCTTTAACGTCTCGGCTTCTTCCATAGGCGTGATGTCCTGGCGGTGCAGGTTCTCCGCAATAGCCTTTTCCTCGGCTTCATCATCGGAAAGGTCAGTATAGACTGTTGCCTTGATGTCCTCTTTCCCTGCTATGAGGGAGGCGCGGTATCTTCGCTCGCCATACACGATTTCGTAGCGGTCGGTGCCGGTGATTGGTCGCACACCTATCGCGTGGAGAATACCTTGACAGCTGATAGAATCAGCGAGTTCGGTGAGGCTCTGCTCGTCGAAATTCTTGCGAGGGTTGTAGTTGCTCGGCTGAATGAGAGCGAGGGAGATTGTGGCTTCCTGTACGTTTGCTGTGTTGGTCTGAATTGCTGTTGCTTCCATAATTTGAGGGTTTTAGATGTTTGAGTTTTTTGTTTTTTTCCGTTGAAAATAAAACGACAAAGCATAGTATTGGATGTCACCGACTTATGATTGAGAAATCAGCGAAAGATAACAAGCAAGTAACAAAGATGGATTTTATTTGTAGGAAGCAGTCAGGCGGTCAAAAGGGAACGGAAAGGAAAGATAAAGGTATGGTCGTGAATCAATGGATATGGCTGACTGCAATCTCTTTCTGACTTTGCAAAGGAAATAAATTTTGATGAATCTGCCAAGCGAAAACAGGCAATTTGTCAAGAGTGTCAATCGGCCTGACTGTCGGGAGTCTCCCGGAACCGATGGAGCTGACGGCGGGAAATATTCAGATATGAGGCGATTTCGCCAAGCGTCACAAGCTCAAGTATTCGCGGGAACCGCTTTACCAGTTGACGGTAGCGTTTTAGGGGCGAGTAATAATAGCCGTCAAGTATTGTTCCGTATGCCTGAGAGAATAACGACTGTACGAATCGTAGGTTTAGTTCCGAATTGCATATCAAGTATTCCCTGATAACCTTTGTCGGCACAACCATCACATCGGAATCTTCCAATGCGATGATGGATGTTGGCATGGGGTCTCCGGACATTATTACGGAATAGTTGGCCAAAACAGCGTTTCTGAATACGAAGCCTACGGTTTTCAAGTTCCCCTCACTGTCGGTGAGTGCGTGTTTGAATCCACCGCTCTTTATCCATCCGCAATTTTTCAAATTCTCACCGGAATGCTCGAAGTATTCGCCTCGGCGGTAATGCCGTAGCTCACCCTGATTCTCGCAGATCTCTTTCCAAAATGCGAAATCAATATCACGCTCGAAGGCGTTGAACTTCTCCATAATGCAAATATACCACTTTTTTATGAGTTTCCGGCCCTTCTGTGCTTATAAAACCCTCACAATATGGTCGATTTCAGTGCAAGTGTGACAAATGTCACTCTGAAATCCGATTATTATTGTTAACTTTGCTATGTAAACTACCCTTTAACGATTTATGGGATAGCAAAGAAAAATGACAGCATAAATACGGGCACAATGGGAAAGAGCCTCGCAAGAATCATCGGCATAGCGCGTCATCGCCTCTCTACCGACGGCGATGGCGTCACCACGCTTGTGGCTTTCCACGGATGCCCGCTCCATTGCCGTTATTGCCTCAATCCCCAGTCGCTCGGTGATGGCGGCAAGTTCAAGGAATACACCCCGGAATTGCTATACCGGGAAATACGCATCGACGAGCTTTATTTCCTTGCCACCAATGGCGGCGTGACATTCGGCGGTGGGGAGCCGTGTCTGCGTCCCGATTTTATCCGACGCTTCCGCGAACTGTGCGACGAGAGCTGGCAAATCAATCTTGAAACCTCGCTCAATGTTCCGATGGACAATATCGCGTCCTTGCTCCCTGTGGTAAATACACTTATCATCGACATCAAGGACATGAATTCTGAGATTTACCGCAACTATACCGGGCTGGACAATTCCCTTGTCCTATCCAATCTCCGGCTGATAGCCGATAACGGAAGGCAGAGTGACTGCATCGTCCGCATACCTCTGATACCTGAGTTCACCACTGATGCCGATCGCGACGCAAGCCGAGCCGCGCTTGAACAACTCGGCTTTACCCGATTCGATTTATTCACCTACCAAATCCGCAAACAATGTCTATGAATAAAAAAACGACGTTCATAATTGGAATTGCCTTATGCTCAATGCTGGCTATAATTGCAATTATTCTGATTTTTATCACTTCAGGAAAGGATGGTGAGGCAATGAAGATTATTTATGCCTGCTTCGCCGGGTGGATGATATTCGGCGTATATCGGGGATTTAGGCATATATTCTCTAAGCCGGACAAGAAACCATGTCCTACTTTTGAGGGAGTGAGCTATAACATCACTCCGGTATCCGATAAAAAAGTCATAGAAGACTTTTTTAATCCACTGGCTATGCGGTTTCGCACTGTAGGTTCACTGTTTATCCTTTGTGTGTTGTGGGTCGGCATGGAATACTTCAGCCCTAAATTTACAATCTATTTCTGGATATTACTTATTATAACAATTGTTGTCAAAGGCTTTCTACTCACCCGTTATATACGACTGAATAACGCTATGAATACTCTTGGGAAAGTCATACTTGAACAGACCGGAGATATTGATGTGTGCAGGTACGATGTGACAGTTCAGCTAATCAATGAAGCCGATACTACCCCGGAAGATGTAATTGATCCCATAAGACCCTATGTGAATGTGTCGGGCAGTTATGATGATTACCTTAAAGATGTGTCGCAGTTCAGTATAGAACAGCGTCATATTCTTTCAGTCAACTGGTATATTTCTGAGGTGTATGGCGATGGACATTATGGATTTTTCACTGATTCAATCGGCATGGTATATCTTGATGCCATTGAGGGCCTTAAAGCTATCGGTGCAGAAAAGTATGCCGGGATTCTTGAAAAGGCGGTTTCGGAGTTTGATGGTATAAAACAACCGCAGTTTGACTTGGAGCAACGAGTCAATATAATCAATGAGTTGGATCTTGATTTTGGGAAGTTTGATGATGCAATGTATTCATTAGATGAATATGACGAGGAAATTACGAAAATGCAAATGGCTTATGTCCGTCTCCACGCCAACAATTTCCTTTTTGATAACCCACAAAAACACTGACTATGGCACGAGGAAAACAGACCTGCAAGATATTGAAGGAGATACGTCGGCAGATTGCCGAGGCTAACGGCATCGAGTTCGCCACTTCGGAATGTCGCTACAAGGGCGACTGCCTCGGCACATGCCCCAAATGCGAAGCCGAGGTGCGCTACCTTGAGCAGCAGCTCCGCGCCCGATCCCTCGCCGGAAAAGCCGTAGCCCTCGCCGGCATCTCTGCTGGTATGATTCTTATGTCGGAGTGCAGCGGCATATCGTCAAATCAATCGAACGTTACATTGCAGGGCGAGCCTGAGATATCAGTCGAGCAGATTGAGGTTGCTGACACAATCGAGGAGGGCGAACTGCCCGCAATTGAAGATACGGTTGTCTTAAAAAAAGGAGAAATCGATGATACTGAAATTGTTGTGGGGGAAATTATTGACCCTGAACAAGAAGATAACGTGTATGAAGCTATTGTAGATGTTCGCCCAACATTCCCCGGCGGCGATGAAAAACTAATGGAATGGATATCGCAGCATATCGTATATCCTCCGGGGTGCTGGGAGTCAAACATACAAGGTCGCGTTATAATCCGGTTCATGATAAAAGCAGACGGCTCCGTAGGGGAAGCTGAAATTATACGTAGAGTTTATCCGGAACTTGACAAAGAAGCCTTGCGTGTCGTCAAATCCCTGCCCAAATTCAACCCGGCAACCCTGAATGGTAAAGCGGTTGAATATTGGTTTACCCTACCTATAATATTTAGATTGACAGATAATTTTGAAAGCCCTGAAAAAGCAAAGGATTCTGTTATAACGGTAACACAAAACGAAGTCGTATCTGGGACGGAATATGGCACAGATGAAGTCAAAATATATAATGTAGTGGAGCAAATGCCGGAGTATCCGGGAGGGCAGGCAGCATTGTTGAAATTCATTGGCGACAATCTCAAATATCCGAAAGAAACGGTTGGTTGTTTTCAAGGAAGTGTCAGAGTAAAGTTTTATGTTGATACATTAGGCCATGTATGTGACCCACAGATAGTCCGAGGTCTGGATTCCGCTCTTGACAGAGAAGTCTTGAGAGTCGTGAGGCTGTTCCCCGATTTCATCCCGGGGCAACATGAAGGCAAGAAAGTTAATGTATATATGAATTTGCCAATAAATTTTGACCCTAACCGCTCTTGACTATGGCACGAGGAAAGCAGACTTGCAAGATACTGAAAGAGATACGCCGGCAGATTGCCGAGGCCAACGGCATAGAGTTCGCCACATCGGAATGTCGCTACAAAGGCGATTGCCTCGGCACATGTCCCAAATGCGAAGCTGAGGTGCGCTATTTGGAGCAGCAGCTCCGCGCCCGCTCTCTCGCAGGTAAAGCCATAGCCCTCGCCGGAATCTCGGCGGCATCCCTCGCCATGCTAATGCCTATCAGCACGGAGGCACAAACGCAGCAAGAGCGTCAGGCCTTTATGAAAGGGAGCATACCGGCAATGACAGATACAATCACAGTCAAAGGCATAGTGCTGAGTGGCGACACGTTGCCGGACGGTGGTATATCAAAAGAGCCGTTAATCGGAGCAACGATATCTAACAAGCGTACAGCGTTAGGAGCCATAACCAATTTGGACGGTCATTTCGGACTGCCCGCCTGTGTCGGAGATACATTGAAGGTTGAATATGTCGGTTATGAACCGCAAACGATTGTCGTGACCGAGGATATGAGAAATGTGGAAATCACACTTGTTCCGTACCAAGCATTTATGGGAGAAGTTGTAGTATTGGATGCAAGACAAGAAGAGAATCATTATCTCGACCTCAATGTGACAGACGAGCATGACAATCTGATGGATAGTGATAATTTAGACATTTCGAGAATATGGATTGATGAGGACGGAGAGGAGGATTACGAATATCTTAATCCAAAGTACTTTGACGAGAATCATCCATGCCGCATTTATTGGGATTATGACTTGGCACTCCAAGACAAAGATGACAAGCCACTAAAAGAAGCCACACTCCGTATCGAGGCAGATGGCTACGACGACCCTGTGATAATCAAGGTTAAATATCCCAAGCGCAACACCAAGAAAACCATCAAGTTCAAACATAAGGAAAAATAGCTATGGCCACGGTCTCGAAATATAAGAAAAGTGCATATATAAAATCACTCATACCATTAATGATGCTATTCTGCTGTTTAGGTCTTTTTTATTTGTTCATGGGGTCGCTAAACGGTGAAGGTTTCGCAAACGCATCTGTGATGATTTCATCGCTCTTATTGTTTTTGTCGATAATATTTGGGTGGCTATTCATACTGAGTTTGAAATTATTTAGTAGAATTGTCATTGACGAAAATGGATTGACATATTATCTGCCATATCTGCCGATACTTGTTTTCACTAAAGACCTCCATGACTACGACTGTAAATGCAACGTCAGGGTCTTTAATCGTTACGGAGAATTGATAAATGGGATTTGGCTCGTCAAAAACGGCATCGTAAAGCATGAAATCTACGACAATATATTTGCAAATTTTCAAGAATTGTATGACGCGATATATTTACCGAAACATCATATCAAGAAACCTGTACCTCCATTTACTCACACCGCCTATCAACTTGGAGTCAGACGTATTAAAAACGAGCAGCCATGATTACTTTCTTCAAACACGATATTGTAGTGAATAGGAGTAAAGATGAACTTTTATCGTTTATCTCCGCTTCTACCGTTATTTCGTGTGACAGGATGAACTATGGCAAAAAGGGTGAATTTCGCGGCTCGGTATGGCGAAACGGATTCCGCATAGCTCTGAATACATACTATGTTAATTCCTTTGCCTCCGATGCAGTCGGCATTGTAGAGCAGGTTGGAAAAAATAAATGTCGTGTTCATTTGGCGGTTGGTATGAGTGAGTTTGTATTGGTTATGATGGCCGTATGGAATATCGGATTGTTTTTTGCCTTGATTGTTGTGCTGCCATCATGTTTTGCGTCGGGAATTGCTGAGGGCGCGGCAACGCTGTTGATATTTAGCCCTTTCATTCTTATTGACTTTCTATTTATCCGCTTCGCGTTATATTCCAATTACCTGAAGCTCAAAAAGCGTATGCTTGAAATACTAACATGACAATATGGAAACAACACTGCGCTACATAGTAATAATCGCTATTGCCTACGGTATAGGCAAGGGAATATATCAGTCGATACGTTCACGGTCGATTGACTATTCCCGATGGGCGATTATCGCGCTTATGGGTGCAGTGTTATGGATTTCAAGAGGATTTATTATCTCCAGCCGGATATATGATTTCTTGATGATTGCCGTATGGCTTATTACAATCGGTTGTTTTGTAATCTCACGAAAATCACAATACGGCAAGTATCTGAAATCTATTGCTATTGGCGTTCTTTCAGTTTCCCTTGCGATTTTTATTTATTGGAATATAAAGGCGCAGTCAATTGTTCCAACAACCTTAACAGCCTCCCTAAAGGGATATTCAACAAGCCGAATAGCTGAGATATGTTTCTATTATAACGAAACTCCTTTTTGGAGAAGTTACAATCTCAACAGCTACCCAAATATAAAGCTACTTCCTGAACAGTACGATGTAAGGCTGACAATCAAACCTATTTCAGCCAATATCGCCAAACTTGAATCAATCACATTAATTCCAAAAGCCAAGATATGAAAACCTCTCTCCGATATAAGACACTTACAAAGTATTTGCGGATATTGGCGATATGCGGAATCATATTGTCAATATTCCCATGCCTGATGATTTGTGTTTTGAAAAGTGCAACGGGATTTATCGGACATCCGTGGCTATTGCTTATTGCATATTTTGTTTGTAATGTTCTTCTATATCCTTTGAGCGGTCTGCTTGCTTTCTGGCTATGTAAAACGAACACATTAATTACGGTAGTCACGACATGGATTCTGTATAATGTGATGTTTGTCTTATTAGTATGGCTTGCAGATACATTCGGTTCATGGTGGCTTATGGCAGCATGTGTGAATTTTATTGTGTCTTTCATTCCTCAAATAATATTGCTTCCAATCATTTATAGATGGATAGACAAGAGCAATGCTGTGGAAAGGAGGACTGAGAAATGAATAAGGTATTGGCAGAATACATTTCTATATGCTCTCAATTCCGCAAAGATGGCTTGAGCAAACCTGAAAGGAAACAGCGACATGCCATGCTTTCGGAATGGGCTAAAAACATTCATACAGCTGAAATTCCGGAATTGGCGGAATTATACGAATTTCTGGATTGTTATGGCGAACTGTGTTATAACAATCTTTTCATAAAATTCGTGATTGTGCCTGTGGTAGCCGCTGACTTTGAAAACAACGGAATTGATGGCATCAAGTTTTTGTTCAGTTGTTTCCGTGGTCACGATAGGTTATACAACAATGCCAATAGTCCGCTATCCATTTTTTGTGACGCTATTGATTATAAGTACAATTCCATACAGTTGGCTGATAAAGTCCTTGAAACGGAACCTGAAAACCTTGAAGTGTTGAATTTCAAGTATTATACTTTGAAATCATATTTGGAAATTTCCCTCCACGAAATGCCGTCAGGCATACTCGACGGAATGAATGGAGCTTCGGTTTCAGCCATTTCGGATATGTTTCACATTGTTGATGAGTTTCAATGCTTATCGGAAAGACTTTCGTTGAATGATGACAGTACATTGATTGCCGATTGCCGCAAATTCTATTCCGCTTACGAGAACTATCTCAAGAATCTGGATTCATTCAAGAACTTTGCAGATTATCTGAATAGGAACGGTATTGAATACAAAGTTTACAGCAGCACATATTATTACGAATAGAGGTATGAAGAAGTGGCAGAAAATATTGGGTTGCGTAATCTTCGGATTAGGAGCAGTCATTGAATTGCTTTTAGTCTGCAACGCATACCTTGACTTGAAATACATGGTAGAGCCATTTGATATTCATGTCATAATTGAAAGAATGTACCTGAGCATCGACTCACTTTCATGTGCCATGTGGATAAACTATTTCGTGGCACTCGGACTGTTCGTTTACTTGTGGCGAAGAGGAAACCGAGAAAAGAAATTACCCAAATATTCTTCAAGCGATGGACTAATACTTGATTGGGTAAATGGCTTTGAAATCAAGAGCAATGTAAATGAGGATAGTATGGTAATAAAGGCGAACAAAGAAGGTTTGCTTTCTTTGGCTAATCATCTTGCGAGTTTAGCGCAAGCAGATGTGCCTCCCGGTACACATATTCATTTGGATTCATTAAACTCATTGGAAGATGGCTCGGACAACATAATAATCGAGAAGATATGAAACTGAAAGATAAAAACACCGTCAAATTTATTGGTGTAGCGACTATTAGCGGCATACTGACTTTCGCTATCGCTTGCGGATTGTGGTATATGGTTTCAGGCGTGAATTGGTTGGATTTTTTGGGGATTCCTGTCTCAATCATTTCGTTTTGGATAATCGGGGCATTGATAGCGTGGCTTATCGTTCCTGACAGGAAAAACTATCTGTTGAGCGTCGCAGCATATTTATCCACAATCGGGGTTAATTTCATTATAGCGGCCTTTGACTTACTCAACGGAGAACCCTCGATAAACGGATGGATTGTCCTGTTCGCAATAGGCTTCGCAATTATCTCCATTCCCGGAGCTATTCTGTTGAATTTAGTAACAACACGTATTCTCAAATGAAAGTTAAGAAAATTCATATAGCCATCGCGACGGCAATATTGTCATTAATCGTAATCGCCGGTTGCTCCCGAAGTATTGACTATAACGATGGTGAGCCTGTGATGTTCTCTGAACTGCCGAAAGAGGTTCAGGACACTCTAATCTGGTGGGGAGAACATACAATCGTATCCGTTGGAGATACGGTTGTTGTGGAACTGGACGATGTGGTATGTTTTGATTCAGACTATACTTTTTTGCGCTCTACTCTCGGGCCGTGGATAACGTCAAGAGGTTTGCGTCGAAATAGAGACGGGAAAGAATGGAAATTTAATGGTAATCTGAATGTGCCGACCCCTATTGTCACCATAGGCGACACCATTTATATTCCATCTGGCTATAATCTTGTCACTTGCGGAGGAGTGAATCCGGATGCTGTTTTCTATCGGCAAACACTCAATTAACTAATCGGCATGGAGGCTTTAATTGAAATGGTTATGTACTCGATACTTGGTTCAACATTCCGGCATATTGGAGCGGGCCTCCGATATTTCTTCATCCGAGTTATCCTCAGGAAGAAAGTAACATATAAAAGCCTGCGTTACGATAATCCGAAAGATATGGTTCTCGCAAACTTTGACAACGCCTTTGCCAACACCTTTTTCGGTTTTGTAGTCTTTTGCGTACTCCTAATTTTAATGGTCAAATACCTGTCATAATATGAAAGCCGATAAATACATAGCGCAAGAATCGTTTACTGCACCAACCTTATGTGTCGTAATGACTGCATGGTGCATATGGGCCGGTTGCACTGAGGGCTGGAATATTCTCAGTGTTGGCGGTTTGGTATTTTTCGCTATCGGCATGGTCGTTTACATATTCAAATATGTGAAATATGGACGCAGCGTATTGATGATTGATGAAACCGGAATCACTATAAAAGATTGGCACAAGAATAAACTCCTGCATTGGGACGAAATCGAGAAATGCGACATAGCATGGCGCACCGCTATGGGGCACTGCTTCCGTTGTCTGGGCATAAAGACTTTGGCAGGGAAACGAGAAAAATTCCACGACGTAAGACTATCTGGCAAATTATGCCGAAACAGGAGCGTAAGACAAGCCATTGAAAAGTTTGGCGGAACCGAAATATTCGATTATGAAGGTTCAAGCCAACAGAACCGCTATGTCGTAAATATTATGATCTTCACACTATTGGCAGTATTCGTATTCTTCATAATTTACTCCATAATATGAAAAAGGCCGGAAAAATAATCGCATATTCTATCGCTCTCCTTATTGTTATAGCTATAGCAGTTTCTATTGTCGCAATTTATCATATGGGATACAATACAGCTCATTACAGAGAGAAAGACATTGAGGCAATAAATCAGGCGACCTTTGAGAATAGATACAACGAGCAATCGGAACATAAAGATATAATTATAAGCAAAGAAGAAGCCATAAAGAATTATTACGGCAAAAATTCGGTATTCGATATTGACCGTGAAGATTATGAAACCGCAAAATGGGTTCTGGAATCTTCATTTCCGAAAGAAATAATCAGAGATGGAGGCGGGTACAAATGCGTTGAGTCCGGAAACACATCATCCGTCGATAGGATAATAAGGATGTTTCCTATTGACCGGTATTTCAAACAATACCTTGGTGTCTGGCAGAATGGGCGAAAGACCGTCACTATATATCTCACAACAGAATACACTCCGGAGTATGTGGGGCAATATGTGCAATACAAGGGTCTAATACCGGAAGAGATTACGGTAACCATTGATTTGATGACCGAAAAACTATCCTTATAATCCAACTACCATGATTTTAATACTCGGAATTATAATACATCTGATTATCTTTACTTTACTGGCGGTGGTGATTGCATTGCCATTGGCCGGTATTGTATGTTGGCTAAGCAGGAAGCATAGGAAACGTAACACTATATTGGCATTGTTATCGCCATTCGTGTTTATATACTCGTTCTATTTCACCGGTCTTGTCGGAGATTTTGCCTGTGCGTCAATCTTTGATACAGGTTGCGGAATGGATGGGTATTATAAGACTGAATTGCCTAACGGTTATCAGATAGAATCTCATACATATGGTTTGACCCGAGAAAATTTTACCGGATTTCTCCATAAAGACGGACAGTTTGTCTATGAATGGGTTACTAAAATTAAGGTTTCAGGCGACTCTATTTCGGGAGAACGTTATGATCTCGACGAAACACCAGGAAGTGAATATTACTTTGCAATAGACACTAAGACTGACAGTATAACGGAATATAAATCGCTCAGTGAAGCAAAGGCAAAAGCACCGACCGTTGTAACAGAATTAACGTCATTAAAGGCATTCTATTATAAAAGTTGGCCGTGGGTAATCCCTTTGACAATCATCGCCGTTGTCGTATCGGCAGGGTTAGTATTTCTTTTATGGTTTGTTGTTATCAAAATATCTGCGCGATGGAGAATTTAACGACGAAAAGGAGATGGCTATTAATCGGATTGCTTCTTATAGAGGCAATGATTATGTTTTGGGTTGTTCCGAAGGCCAATGCCGATGAAATTGAAATGCCAATATCGCTTACGATTAGTCTATCATTAGCCCTGATGATAAGTCTGGCCATCTTGATAAAATGGAATCAAGGTAATCGCAAGACCGTTATTCCCATCTTCATTGTATGCGTTGCAACATATCTTCAGATACTATATTGCTCCGTGTTTTATGATTGGGGCGCCTATGTTTGTATGACCTTGCCGATATTCCAACTGGTATTGGGATATGCGGTATTTCGATATTCCACCGACATAGTCTCTTTATTTATTGGCTGCTCGAATCTGATGTTTTCGGCTATATGGGCTAATCAATATCAAGGTTTCCTATGGTTTCATAATAAGTCCTGTGATTTTGAAACGATGGCAGTGGCGAGTCTTGGCGCCTTTGGCGGTGCTGTGATTGTATTCGCCATATCAGCTATTATGATAATGAAGTTCAATCATAAAAACGCTTGAGTATGAATTATGATATAACTATCGAATATAAGGATGGCCGGGTAAGTATGAAATTTCTCGGAGTTGATTTCTTTGCACTGGATAAAGTTTTTGGAACGATGCCAATAAAAAAACTATCCAATTATTGCTTCGGAATTTTCAATACAGAACCGGATGAACCGACCTATATTCAGTCATCCGACAATAATATCTCTGAAATCGTATCCGTACCGATTACTAATCCACACTCGCTTATTGAGTTTTTCAGGAGTATTCCGGACAGAGAAGATTTTTCAATATATAAGTTGAAAATAGATTTCAATGACTTCTCCATGCTCTATGATGATGATTGTATGCTTGTCATAGAGGGCAAGTGCTCTGACAATGCTGAATTTAAATTCTTTAATAGACTTTATCGTGACATATGCGATACCCTTGAAAATGAGGATTAAAGTTATAGTTAATTTGCATGAAATCAGACAACAAGACATATCGGTTTTTCTTTGGACGGCGGGGTGAGAGGCACTTGCCATTCGGTGCTATGCTGCTGATTCTCGTGCCTTTTCTCATTGTAGGTCAGTATTTCCAGAATCGCAAATATAATGCTCTGTCGGCAAGTCCGGAACATACATCAACTGTAATTTCAAATATCGGCTACATAGGCAACAGTGGCCCTATAATACATTACAGCTTTACAGTGAATAGTATTACATATAATGGTGGTATGCATGCCAATGGTTTTGCCGTTGGCGACAGCATAGGCGTGGTGTATCAGAAAGACAATCCCGAAAACAATATGACGGTGTTCGAGTATTACGACGGCCCTTCGTATGGATTCGTTTCTGCATTTGTCATTCTTGTTGTAATTCTTGCGATTATCCGTTGGCGGAAGATAAGCAGGCAGTACAAAGCTGATGCCCGGTGGAAACCAAAGTGCAAAGGGCATGTGGGATTTATCGTACCTCAAAAGAATATATATTCGTTACGGGTTATGGCAAGACCGGCTTCGGCTACAATATGAATTATCCTATAAAGTTTGCGCCAATTGATTGTGATGATATAGAATTCAATAATGCTTTTGGCGAAGTTTTCTTAGCCAGCAATCGCGAAGAATATAAGGAGCTAAAATCATCGGAACTAATCAAGGCAATGAAACAACGCTCATGGCGACAGCTTCACCTCCATTCGACCTCCGTATTTGTTAAATCAGGACGACGATAAAATCAGTGTAGTCCCTACTAAATTGGCATCCGATAAATGGCTTGATTGGGATTCCAATCAAGCGCTGACATTTGACGTTGGCAATGATTCTATATACGACATCGTAAGTGAAACCCGAAAACTCCTCGATAATCATGAAACTGACCGATAAAAACTCCGAGATAAGAATCTACCAAAGCGTATGGAAAAATACGTTTATGCCATCTGTTGCTTGGCTTTTGCTATTGTCGGATATTTGATTATAATAAATCCAAGTACTAAATGGCCAACGAAAATCTTTGGTGGTTTGCTGAATATGATATTTTTTGGAGGTGCCAGTGCGCTTTTCTTTGCTATGGCGTCACATAAACGGATTCGCCGCATTCCGTTTTTAATAATCTATGCAGATAGATTGGGAATTTATAAACAGCGCAATGGTGATTATCATACTATCAATTACGCAGATGTTAAAAAGTTTCGATTAGTAAAGATTCACTCGTCTAAAATGATTGCGGTGGACTATAAGACAGCTCCACTGATACATAAGTTTGACGGAGCATCCGATTTGAAACAAAATATAATGAACTTCAATTTCAATGAGATTGGAGCGATAGAAAATATACCCGTTCACAATCTGACAATGAAAGGAAGGATATTTGTGATATATTGAACCGCCGATTGAATTGTTGGCAAGTAAGACCCGCTGAATAAGAATATGAATAATTACGATATTACAAAAATCCAATCGAAAATCAATCGGTTAAAGCGGACTGGTGACTTCAGTCATTTGCGGTCATTCCTTTTGAAATTGTTATCGGCTTACCCCGATGAATATTATTTTCATGGCTGAACTGTCAAGTGCCTGTTATCAATTAAGGAAATATATCGAAGCATTAACTTATGCACAAGAGTCATATCAGTTAGCTCCTGATGATTATTGGGTAAGATATATTTATGGCTGTGCATTATCTGCAAATGATAAATTGGAAGAAGCAGCTGAGATGTTTAATTCAATCATAGCCTGCGATGTGGCTTTTCTCGCTGATTATAAGCATGGCGAAGGGAAAAGATGGGCTGAATCTCTGCTAAACGATAGTAGATATATGAGGGCTGTCATTTATCAGCAAGAAGGCAATAATCTTGAGGCACGAGATTTATTCCAAACACATAAGTCCATAAGAAGGCGTGGGCTATATAGCGATTTTTCGATCAAACAAGTTAATGAGCATATTAAATGGCTGGATATGATTATCGGCGATACCGACAGGGACTATTCTATTTCAAAATATCGTCCGCAGTTCTATGATGCTGAAGGATGCTACATTCATAACGAGTGGACTTCAATCTCTGATATTGGCAAATCGTTTGCAGATGGAATACTCACAGCCGATGAGTATATTGAAGCGGAGAACCGATATATTGATACGGCTATTGATTTAGCAAAATTGGCTGGTTGTTCATATCTTATAGTGAGTTACATGGAGGGTGATTCAAAGGATATTGTAAATTCAGTTAAGGGTCACAAACTGAATCATGGCCTTATTGAAAGAGCAAAGACAATCCGACAAGGATTAAGAATCTCACTAAAGGACTGTCCGGACTATCTTCGCCTATGCCTGCGAGAATGTTGTTGGGCTGTATTCTCCAACAAGACACATAATTTCCTTGTCAAGTTTGGCTACGACTATTATATGCATGTTCATACTGCCGTGCCAAAAAATCAGGTTGTTGAAATTGTAACCAGAAACGGATTGTATCTTCGCCCATGAAACTAACAAGCAAACATTATAGCAATCAAATATTTAAGAAGGCTTCTTTTTGCAACGGAGGCTTGGCTGAATGGTGGACTAAAAAAACTTTTAAGCGGTGTGATTTTGATAACTGCGACTTTACCGATATTATGGCAAGAGGGTGCCGTTTCATAGGCTGTGTTTTCAAAAGGAAAGTTACAGCATTTCTATATGGGTTCCACTACTCTGGTAATGCCCCGTAAAACGGTTTATCGTAATTGCACATTCGAGCGAGTGAAACTACGCAACTTCGGTATCGCGGACTTTTTCGATTGTTCATTCATTAACTGCGATTTTCGTTCTGCCTTTATTGCTGCATCTTTTACCCGTTGCAGTTTCGTCGGAGAAATTTCCGGTTGCGTATTCTGCGGCCCTCAATATAAAGGCGGTTATTACATAAATTGGCTCAATTATTGGATTTCCAATAAAGGACGGCTACACTATGTGGATTTCACTAAAGCCACCCTGATAGATGTTGCCTTTCGTGGTGGTGTAGATTTGTCAACGACTAAGTTCCCGATAGACTATGAAACTGACTGATAAGAGATTTTGGATAACATGGATTGTCGTTGAACTATTGATGTTATCATCTTGTGTTTACATGGCAATCTATAGTAAATTTATAGGCATAATGTGTGTTTTCGGAGCAAGCCAACCTTTAATGTTAGCTTTGACTCTATATAAAAAGAAACATCAAAGCGGGGCACTAACAAATTTAATAATTGTTGGTTTGTATTCCATTTATTCTGTGTATATAAGTATATCAGGACAGGATGCCAATGGTTGGGGTTGGGCATTTTGCATGATTGTTTTTCCAATAATACAGCTTATACTTCTTTTGTTGTTTTGGGGTATTCAAAAAATTGCTGAAGCAAATGAACAGAAAGAATAACTATATGGCTAATCACGAAATATGGAATCCTATCCGGATGATTGACTGCGAGTGTTCGGTCAATTCAATAGACTACAATGCGACGGATCTTATTGTCGAGTTGGAACGGTTCGATAACAAAGGGATAGTAAGGATTGATTTCAAAGAAGTGTTCGCGTATCGCGTGACTTTGGAACATTTCAGAATCAACGATATACTGGATGGTGCAGGTATAGCACCGTTATACGAGGTTGAAAACTCCGAATATTATAACCGGCTAATGCAATCCGGTATGAAGGTGCTATATGGCGATGCCCTCAAAGTCCGGCATTTTGCCATAAAGACAACCGAGCATATCATAGATATTCTCACTCCTAATACTTATACAGTGATATAATGGGAATATACAAAGTGAATCCCCATGCTGACGCACAGGGATTCTAAGGTTTCAGTGCCATTTAAATTTTCGGGTGAGATAGGTGACGAGTGCCACTGAGACCACCCAAAAGAAGATTATCAGGGAGACAAGCAAATCTATCTCTTCGGAATGTATGGCTTGGGAATTTGCGAAAATTACCAAGGCGAGAAATACGAACAGCCATATCAGGGAAAAGAGGATTATGTAGGCGGCGAGTGCCGGAATGATTACGCAGTTCCTTGCGGTCTCCATCTTATCGGCCATAGGCTTGACTTTGCGTTGAATGTCGCCGCCATTTCGGTTGCGGTCTTCTGGAGATTCCCACTGACTGCCGATGAGAACTTTTGAGCGTCCATAGCGAGGCGGATTCCCGAATCTCGCGGATTATATAGGGAGCCTCTTTCATGAAGAGCCGGATCTGCAAGGCGAGGTCGCTCTGCGCCTCGATCTTCTTTCTGCCGCAACTCGTCGTCTCTCGTCTCGGCTATCGCGCTGTCGATGCCGAGACATCAATCTTTTTAAGAGCCATAATATAATCGTTATCTTCGGATTCCTTTTCTTCTTACAATTCCTATCTTGGAGCGGGCTGCTGCGGCACAACGACGGGCGCGGGCTATCTCTTCCTCGATGTCGTCACGCTTCTTCGGGAGGTCGTTGTTCGATGCCCCTCCGCCGCCGGAAACATAGGTCGGCGCGTTCAGGAACGACATGAAGCTCATCGCGACGGCGAAGTGGTAGCAAGCCTCATTGATAAGGTCGGCCCAGTTCTCAACCTCCGGAAGTCAAACTCGTCATCGAACACGCGCATGACCTGTTCCGGGATAAAACGGGTGTGGGTCTCGTCATCATGGACAATATCGACACGCGGGTGTCAGGTCTGTAATCGTTATAGTCCGGGCGAATATCGGATTCCCTGCTGTCGGCTTTTGTCTGCCTATCCTGTGCCGGGTGCAACTTGTTCCATGTGCCTTCAAGTTTGCTTACCATGAGATTGCGGCCTTTGCCAAGCTCGGATGCCTTGAACTTGGCGTTGCCTTTCTTCAGTATATAGCCTCTTACAATGCCCTTCTCATCTTTCCTTACTTGACATCATATCCTTTCGCCTCAAGCCGGGCGAAATAATCCTCAAGCGACCATTTCCCCATTCTGCCGAGGACATCGAGGCAGTCACGGCTTACGGACTGACGGTTGATGTCGTGGATGTTGGCCGCTGTCTGCCAGCCCCGTTTTCTCGCCACACGTTCCGCCGCCCGTTGTGCCCGAAGATGGATGTTGCGGTCATTGTTGATGTTCCGTTTTCGTCAAGACGGCTCACAACCGCATGGAGGTGGGGTATGCCGCTGTCGGATTCAAGGTGCAGCCACACGGTTGACTTGCTTCCTGCGAGATTGGTTTTCGGAGATAGCAAGCAGCCTTTCTTGTCCTTCATCTCCAGACGGTCAAACTCTGCAACGAAATCCAGCCATAGTGCCTCCAATCTTCGGCCGAGAAATGGCGTGTATGCTCCTTTGCCGGACTTATCTCAATCTGGATGAGGTTGTTCTTTCATTCGAGGACGGCACAAGGAATCAAGTCTGACGGAGTTCCATATCCCAACGGGTCTATGCCGGGAGGAGAAAACTGTCGCAGATATGGAAGATTCTCTCCGGGTGTTTCTTGTTCGCCGACACGCCTGTTATGTAGTTAAGGCATTGATGCCGTGCGATATTGATTTTGCTTTCGCTATCATGTTCTCAAATTTTTGTGATGGTTTTCCTTGTGCGCGGACTCAGACGGCCAGCGTTTATCACGGAGTTAAGGAACTCGGTTACGGCGTTGGTTATCGGCACCACCTGCCTGTACCAGTCGAGCATGAAGGAGACTTTTGAAAAAGTACTATTCTCTTGTCTTGCTTCATTCCGGCGAGTGCGTTGGCGAAGTTGAGTATATCTACACGGCAGCCGTCAAGGTTGTGCAATAGTTCCGATTCTTCGGCTGTCAATGCGATGGTGGCTCGTAGCCCAAGGCACGCTGCCTCATGTAGTCGCTCGGTGTAAGGTTGCATCCAGCGGCAATGTCGTGTATATTCTCACGCTCTGCGGCTGTCACTTTTGTGGTGACGGTGCATGACCGCACAGCCTCCGGCGGCAGTTTCTTTCGCTTCGTCTTTCCAGTGTTGTCGCCGGGCTATTGTCTGTCTTATTCATATATAAGCGGATTTTTCACGATTGGTATAACTGATTATCGGGTGCGAGCCTGCGAGCGGCCATGACCCTGACCGCAGGGAGGGGCGAGGCGTTTTGGTGCAACCGGGCGAAGCCGGGTGTAACACCAAAACATATCTCGCAACACTTCTAAAAACTACGGTCTCCACACCTGAAAACTCAAAGATTTGAGGTACATCTGATACGGTTCTCATTCAACAAAGTATCCGTTGACTTCAACTTCACGCAGAGGTTCTTCCAGCCCGTTATGCAGGAGAACGAGAGTGCCGAGCCTATTCGAGAATTGTATATGCTGACAAGCCCGGTGGCTTCCATTCTCGACAGGAGATTGTGTATTTTCTTCCGTCCGAGGTTCCAGTTGTCAGCGAGACCAATTTCCGAGAACTGCGCCTGACCTGGTTTCAGGTTGAGCGGTCTGCGGAAAGTGCCGTCATATCCGGGAGAGTGTACGCATCTCTTTCAGCAGTCCGCTGAATATCGCCATGTTGCTGATTGCGTTGCCGTTGTTGTCGGTCGTTGTTCCCGACAGCCATTCCACGGCTTCCGCTGTCAGCCAGATGTTTACCGATGAAAAGGGATATATTTTTTTTGTTGTTCCATGTTCCTTGTTTTCTTATAGATAGTGTATTGGCAAAATGCCAAAGTTTGGATTTTTACAAAGTGAGATTTATGTACGAATGGTTTTATACTTCGGTCTCCTTGTCCTTCTGTCTTTCAAACCATACTCCGATGATATTCTGATAATGGTGATTGCATTTATTTGAATATTCTTCATGTGTTTCTTCCGATAATTTTCTAATTGAAAGAATATGGAACAATGAAAACGGAGGGAAAAGGGGATGGCAATGATTCTCTATTTCTGCATCGGCGCATTAGACGGCGTGTTTCAGGCATTATGATTGGTACCGTAGTCTGCAATTTCGGGAGGTTGTTCAACACCGTCTGTATGTCCTGCCTGTCGGAAGATACTGTAAGCAGTGATGTGGTGATGTCTATTATTTCTTCCTTGCCTACATATTGCGACACCGATTTCATCAGTATGAGTGCCCGCTTTCTGCCGATGTGCGCGGATGCCGCTCCACATCCCCGTTTCCTTGTCGCATCCGAAGTTGAGATAGCGGTTGAGTGCGGAGCGGTCATACTGCGGCATGGTCTCAACGTGCTTTTCCCTGCGGCAATCGAGAGCATGGAGCGGAGTGCGTCGGCCTCGTAGGGGGTACATCCGCCAAGAAACTCCATGATGACTTGGGTTTTCCTTTGATTCCCGGATTTTGACTCTTTGGATTTGGTATCCGATGATTTGCCGGTCTTTCCTCCCGGCGTGGTTGTTATGTCTGTCGGCATAGTCTTTAATGATTTGATTTGTGAGGGTTAAAGAAGCTTCTTGTTCGCGAGATAGCGGGCGGCTTCGGCGTCTATTTCGTCCTGCGAGGATATGCGGACGCTCTTGAGGTATGCGTCGAGGTCATCGGGGTCGAAGAAGCATATCTTTCCGCTCGGCTTGTACATGGGGATTACGCGCCGCATCATCATCTTGCGGAAGTACGACAGGGAGAAGCCGAGATAGTCTGCGGCTTCCTGAGAGTTGAGAAGTTTTCGTTTAGTCTGCATCGACAAAAGTTTTTTAGTTGATATTCTTTGTTTTTAGAATGTGCTGATTGATAGACTTGTCAGCCTTTTGATTCCGATGCAAAATTACAGCCGTCTCCGTGTGGCACAATGTGGGTCTCACGGGGAAAGGTTAAAAATGACAAACGCACCATACGCTGAATTTCAGTCGTATAGTGCGTCGTTAAAACGAATATGTCTGTTGTAAATGGGGATAAGCCGGATTATTACGGGATTCTGCGCCTTGAACGCCATTCCTCTATGGCTTCATCAATGGATTTGCGGTAATTCCGGTTGTCCTCGGTGGCATGGCCGGCGCAGATGTCGGAACGGTGCTTGTCGTAGTATGACCTGGCGATGCCGCAGCGTTGCAGGAACAACCGCGCCCATGTCTCAGCCTTTCCTCGGGCTGATGTTACTCGCCACGGCAAAGACCATGTAGCAGACCCGCAGTTTCTCCTTCGGCAGCACGGCAATGGATTTTGCCTCTTCCCTTACGTTGAGGAAATTGGCAAAATCGAGAGGGGTGCAGTTCTCAAACTGGCTGTCGTTGCAGACATCGTGTATCGCCATGCACAAGCCCAGTTCAACCACATCACGCCACTTGGCGGTTTCAAGCAACAAACCTCCGTTCATCGACCTTCCCTTTCTCCATGCGGTCAAGGTCGTTTATAATACTTCCGGCTATGCCGTTCAGTTTCGTGGCAAGCGCATACAGGTGTGAGGCTTTGAGGGAAAAGACATCCCCGGCGCGCCGGTTCTCATGCTCGTATTCAGCATATATTCTCCTGACATCGGTCTGTCGCCTGTCATGTTCCGCCTTTGCAGCATCGCACTCCTTCTCAGCCTCGGCATACTCTTTTGAGCCGAGAGGTAGATAGTCAAGGCGGTGGTTCAGCTCGCAGTACCGTTTCCAGTAAGGGTTAAGTTCATCAGAAGCCTTTTGAAATATGGCATGGTAATGTCGGGAGTGAGCGTTTGCAATCCCCCGGAAATCAATGCCGTCAAGCCGCCCTATATTATTAAGGAGTGTCGTGGTCTCTGCTTTGAGGGAAATAGCTATCTCACGTAATCCTGACAAATCCTCACCTGCCATAACCTCCGCATCGGCTATAAGCGCATTGGTGTCCTGAAAGTCGTAGTAGAACCGTGCAAGCTCATACGCCTGTTCAAAAGACATCGTACTACCATTGCAAGCGGCAACAATCCCATTGACTTCATCGAGCCGGTTTGCGATATTTATAGATTTCTTCATAAAAACATTGTCATATATACCGGGAGACACAATACAGAGCCATCCTTGCGCATATCTTTCGTATATACAAGATATTCATTTTTAATTCTTGACGAAAATTTAGAGCAGAAAGCATCCAATGAGGCATGAGCCTTGTAACCGGACGATTTCACCTCGATTGGGCTAACCTTGTCTCCGTCTGAAATCAAGAAATCAACCTCGTAATTTGTTTTCCGCTCTCTGTCGGAAATGTATAGTAGTGCAGTTCGTGGCCTGCGGCCTTAAGTATCTGCGCCACCACATTCTCGTAAACATAGCCGAGGTCGGCACTGAGTTTGTTGCTCAGCAGTTTTTCATATATTACATTCTGTGTGAATTTTTATCCCAAAATGCAAGTGTTACGAAAAGTCCGGTGTCACCGACAAACATCTTGAAACGGCTTGTTCATGGTGCAACGACATCCCGGCACCCGGATCGTT
>PDYJ01002487.1_pt1 | contig 24523 bp, 26 predicted proteins | sample 1430841 | NCBI WGS metagenome assembly PDYJ01 (sample SAMN07237672, study PRJNA390542) | Gut metagenome, whole genome shotgun sequencing project. | isolation source: fecal pellets | host: Mus musculus | place: USA: New York, NY | collected 2016-10 | reverse complement strand
GCCGGCAAGTTTTAATCTCCATTCCGGAAATTTATTTGCAATAGTGGCAAACGCTTTTATGAGGTCATCATAGCCCTTGCGGTGAGTAAGGTGCCGGCAAATAATATATATTTATCTCGTTCTTCAGGTTTTGATGGTTCTACTGTCGGGCATGGATTATAGAGAATCTCCATTTTATCCTCCGGCAAGTGGAATGCATTAATCACTTCCTGTTTCCAGGTTTTTGACAGGAGAATTACTTTATCAGCATGAGTGAACGAATATTCATAAAGATTTCGATACTTACCCCCGATAGAGAATTCAGGCCTGAAGAATGAAGATGTACGATTAGTTTCTTGCCAAAAATCTTAGTTATTCGAGCGAAAATCTGTTTTCTTTTTTCAGTACCGTAATCTGCCGTATGGATATGTACAATATCGTAAAATGGAAGTCTTATGAGAAAATCCACCATTCCGATGGCAAAATAGATCGTCTTTCTCCAAGAGGGGCCATCTCGATGAGTCTGCACCCAATGACAATGATACTTATTCCATTGTTCACCTGTTTCGTGTGCCTTAATGACAGATGTAATTCCTCCTCGAGTCTTCCGGGAAGTCGCTACAATTAGGACTCGGGATATTTTATCCATAATAATTTATAATCGTGACTGTTCGAGATATTGTTTAGTGTATCGATTTTCTGGATGATAGATTTTTGATTCATTCTAATGCTTCTTCAATCGAAAATCTATATTTAATCACTTTGGCAGGCACTCCGGCTATAATTGAATATGGCGGACATTTATTGACTACAGCTCCGGCTGCTACTACGCTTCCGCGTCCAATAGTCACACCTTTTAATAGTACTATATTAGCGCCAAACCAAACATCTTCTTCAATCGTGACATCCATATCATTTTCAGGCGTTTTTTCATGAGAATGGATGATAGGGGTGCCTATTACATCGATTCGATGATCACCGGTGATAATTGTAGGCGTGGGCCAAAATTACATTGTCTTTATAGTCAGATTTGCTTTTGTGGAGTATATAACCGCACCTTTCGGTATTGACACATTATTTCCAATTGACATATTCTCAAGACCTTTAAAATCGCTTGATGATGGTCGAAGATAAACGTTAGAGCCACATATTTTAAAACTCTTTCTATAAAGAAGCTCTGAATCCGATCAATTATAAATGGAATGGCAAGGAATAGTTTTACCATCGTTATTTTTATTTTGGAGTTATAAATATCTCTTATGTTGTATAATCCTATTGGGTATTCGTTAAATAGATGTGCAGTTGAGTTTCAGTTCTTTTATTTTGGGGTTGTCAAGTCTTGTTGTTTAATTTCGGGTTAACGAAAAAATCATTCTTAACAATAAAAATATATTCACGACATATTAGCGAGAAGATTACCCGATGGGCAATAGGCATTTTAGTTACAGGATATTCTTTCCGTAATTGTTTCCAAATAGGATTATGACATATGTCCTTAACCCAGTGATATTTCTCAAATTCAGTTAACTTGTTACTTTTGAATATTGCACCTATAGCTTGACGGACATATCCAATGAAGAATCTGTTTATGCGTTCTCGCCATAATAATTCTGCTGGGAAATATCGATTGATTAATTCCTCCCGTAGTATTATATATTTATCAAATCTGTCTTTTCTGATGTTGTTGGTGAGAGATGATTCATTTACAAAATAATTATAAAATGTCATTGGCAATTCAATTGCCAATGATGAATGCCTCAGATAATCAAGATTAAAAATAAGGTCCTCAGACATGAATTGTCGTTCGCTGACAAATCGTATATTATATTTTTGTATCAAATCTGTACGATATAATACAACTTTCGCAGACATGGCAATTCTACGCTCAATTTTGATATCTGGCTTCGAAGCAATCATGTCAAGCGCCAATGATTGGATTTCTGATGAGTTCTGATGGATTTTTTTCTGGTTTGATTGAGACATTATATATGATTCCCCTTTTTCATTGATACGTCTGAGTCCGGTGAATACTATATCCGCATTTTGGCTGTCTGCAATTGAACACATTGTCAAGTACATTTCAGGATCAATCCAGTCATCAGAATCTAAAAAAGCAATATATTCTCCGGTGGCATTTTCTATCCCCGAGTTACATGCCATTCCCAGACCGGCGTTCGCTTTATGCACTACTTTTATACGGGAGTCCGAATTTGCATATTTATCACATATTTCAGGACAATTATCAGGAGAACCGTCATCAACAAGAATTATTTCGAAGTTCTGTAATGTCTGATTTAAAACAGATTGGATGCATCGGTCAATATATCGTTCAACATTATATACCGGGATGACTATCGATACTTTTGGTTGTATTATATTTGTCATATTCCTGCAGCATTTAGGAATTCATCGAAATTTTTATATTTTGCAATATGTGTTGATTTGTATTTATCATATATTGGTCCCAGTTGTCTCCTAAAAGGAATGTTCGGGTATTTATCCATTTCGAAACCGCTGACAAATAGTGGAAACTCTTCCCAGAAATCTTTTGGCTCCGGCTTTCTCCCAAAACGTTAAGTACATGACAAAAATTTGAAAACATCGAATTTTGGGTATAAGTCGGACGCATAAGTATGGTCGAAATCTCTTCCAATCCATATTTGACAAGCGACTTTGCCTTTCTTCCATGTTTCAGAATCCTTATCGGTTTAATATTTATATCTTTATGTTCACCAACGAGATACGCCCATACAAGAGCCATGCAGACCATCGCGACAAGTCTTGCGATGCGGTCCATATCACGCATATGGGTATCCTCGATGTTGAAGCCGGAAGATTTCATGGCTCTAAAGGCCGTTTCTATCTCCCATCGTTTTTTGTATGTCAAAATCGCCTCCTCGGGCCGATTGAAGCATATGAGAATCTGCAATTCCGGAACACCATCGGAGTTTTTGATCCGGCTGCCGGCAAGATAGACATACTCACCTTTGTGAAGAAAGAGCGTATGGAAGAATTTCTCCTGACCGACCTTCAAATCATTGAACAGCCACCAGGCTCGGATTCTCTCACCGGTGGAAGGCTTGACAATCCAGAAGTTCTGACGTATTCGGATGTAATACCGTATGCGACGGCTGTTGAGCCATCCTGTCCATTCCTTTCCGATGAACTCGCGGTCTGCCACAAGGCAGTCGATGCATTCCGCTCCGAAAAGACGGATAAAACGTTCCATAATTTTCTTGCGTTCTTCCCAGTTGGAGTTGCCACGTTTCGGAAGAAGGCTGAATATCAAAGGAAGGCAATCCCTTTATAGGTTATGCCCAACATAAGGATGTTATATTGAACTCCCCGAACTTCCAGTTGGTCCGGTCCATGCTCAGCACAAGACCGGTCTTTGACAGGAAGCAGCGAGAAAATCATACGGGCTATGATGTCAAGGTCAAGTACATACTTGGCAAAGAATCTTTGGAGCCGTCTGAGGTTGGAATCCTTGTCTACAGCCGTAGGCATCGCATCAGCCAGTTTGTGGAGGCTGACAGTCTGCACCACACAGAGTGCATGGGCAGCAACGCCATGAGTTTTATGCGTGCCAAATTCATACTTTGACCAAAGTGCTCTTGCATAATCGGAGGATTGGTTAACTTTGACCGAGTCCTTGAAATTAGTAGTTTTCATGAGAAAAAGCGTCCAAACTTTTCCTTTAAATTACTAATTTTCAGGGACTTTTGCAAATTTAATCGACTAAAAATTAAGTGTTTAACAGCATAAATTTAATTTTTGTCATCTACTAAACCCAAAACGTTCAACTATACTTTTTGCATAGTCGAGCGCTTCGGCTTCACATAATAGTAATCTTTTTTTATAATATTCATCTAAAGACATTATTACCCTACATGGACAACCTGCTGCAACTGAATTGGCCGGAATGTTTTTGGTAACAATACTATTGGCTCCGATAAAAGCAATTGTCTCCAATGGATACATTCTTAAGAATGGTTACATTTTGACCGGAATGAAACGTTGTTTTCCTATTGTTATGCGGCCGCAGCTGTTGACAAAATCTTTTCCAGAATTGATAAAGACATGAGCTACCCAATCATGTGTGAGTGCTGTGAAATTATTATTGAAGAAACAGTTCTTACCAATTGATATTAAGGAGGGTCGAGTTAAGTCTATTGTTGTTGTACGAGGTGACTGAAAGTAGGTTCCTTCCCAATTTGTATCCCTTCTTTAATGAGGAATTGCTTGAATCTTAGTGGGCTGTATTTTGATAGTCTGCTGCTGATTTTTCGTAATATATTCATAACTATTTTCTGAAATGATTAATCTCTTGTTTATATGGATAGTCAGAATCGTTTTATAAGTTGATGCTTCAAATGATATATCCTGAGCTTTCCAGGTATCCCATATGCAACATATTGATATAATTAAATAATATGCTGATGCATAAAGCGTATATTTGTATTTTCTTGAAATAAAATATAATAGTAACAAGCTGGCCATTATCAACTGGAATACTTCAAAATACATTGTGGGCCTTATAAAGATATGGCTGATGTTACAGATTAGGAAATAAATACAGATATAGAGTTGGATAAAAGATACCATAAATCGAATTGTGGAATATACTTACCATAAGTTTCTTTTAACTTAGGCGCATACCACATAATAAAGATGCCGATTAAAATAAAATGAACAGCATCATAGGACCGAACCCTAGTTTTCTCATTCATCATATCCCAGAAAGCATTCTGTTACTTTGCCTTCATATCTGTCATATCCGGTTATTGCTGTTAAGAAAGTTTATCGTATCTGCAAGATTTTGAAAAGCCGGAGTTCTTCCTATTATCAAGCAACATGTAAGAATGCCAATCCAAAGCCAACGGTATTTTGATGTATCAATACTTGTTTGGAAGGAAATACATAATACACAATGCTAAAGCAGAATGATGAAAAGATGATGCCAGTAAAATTGTGAGGATATATTTTATTAGATTACGATTTATAATAAATTGTGTGCCCCAAACAAAAATTGAAGCAGCCATCATTTGCCTGACAGCATTAGAGTAATCTGCGAAATAGTGACTGCCAAACAGAATAAAGGGTAGTGCGATTAGTATACGGCGATAGCGTTTTAATGCATTTGTAAGAAGAATATTTGCACAAAGGCAGCGCCTCCTAAGCCAATTGCCGGAGATATCCCATTGTTATAAATAAAATTCTGCATAGTCCCCATATATGTTCTTCGTCTTTGACTCCTACATAGGAATCTCCCGACAAGAATGTAACAAAATAGGATGTCGAATCTACTCGACATTCCATCTGATGGCGCTTATAAATGTGAAAAAACAGAATATACATCCATAACCATAAGTCTATGCGTTTGGAATTGCTGCCGCACTCCTGACACGACATTCGTGCAAAAAACGACATTATGAATGCAAAAGATGCATAGACAGATATATCTAATAAAAATTGTATCATTATTTATGATGTTATTGATTGGAGATTATCTTCAATCCACCGGATATCTTTTCTGCGAATTTCTCCAAGTTGGGTCTGCTCTCTGATAATATCATATTCTGGGTTGAGTGGCGGATTTTTAGAGCCTACCGTCACACTGCATTTTTCAATTGCGAGTGATTTTAGTAAGGTTATCTGTCGGTCATCTCCATTGGATGGCGTCAGTGATATTAGCGGTCGTCCGAAATTTGCAGCATATGCGGTACCATGGAATGATGAAGTTAAAACGACTTCAGCATGTCTGATATAATATAGGAATTCTTCAATAGAGCACCCGTATTGACTTTCAGCGCCTAATTCTGTCACTTCGGGACTATTGGAATTTGAGAATGTTATAATCCGGCTACAGTTATACCGGTCTTTTAATCGCGTTGCTATTTCTATGGCATCAGGATATGGATTGAATGCATAAGATAATATGTACATAAGTATATATCGATCCTTAGGCGGCTTTTGACTTATGTTTAACGCATTAATCCACTCTTCTCCTGACAATAATAGTGTCGGGTCCAAAATTACTTTTGGAGTTGTCTGTAATGATAATGTTTTGGTTATTATGTCTGCCCCGTTTTGTTCGCGTACTGAAATCGCAGAAAAGCGTGATAAGTATCGTTTGTATTTCTCGATAAGATGAGGCGGTATATCCTTTACAGCAAAACTTGAAGCTATAGATATTTTAGGAACTGTATCTGTGAAGGACAACATAAATGCACTGTCCCTTTTAAATAGATTGGATTCCACAACTGATCGCTACCGGATATGATAGCAGAGTATTTCTCCCAGTCGGCTTGTCTTAATGAATCCAGATTATGATATGATTTGCTTAGGTTCAACCTTGTTCTGCGAAAGACGCCGAGCTTATTTTCAAGCACTTGGCGATAGATTCCGGTTAGATTGGCAATCTTCTTTATGAGATTTCGCCAGAATGGTGATTTAATGAATCCATTATTGTAGTGCCATTCATTTGGATATCTGTAGTTGATTATTGTGCAATCGTAGCCGAGTTTTGATAGTAGTGCCTGTGTAGCAAACGTTTGCAAGACTGATCCTAATTTGGGACCTGAAATATTGTCATTAATGCTACTTTCGGTCTCATGTTATAAAGTTCGCTTGATTTTATTTATAATTCTAGCCGGGAGGAAACGTAGATTGTATCTGAAGATTAACCCTGAATTTATCTCATTGAGTGTCTTGTTTGAGCGTAATTGACTGATTACTTTTTCTCTGATAGTCGGCATTGGAGCGCACCGGCTCATTTGCCCTTCGGTGCTTACAGCTAGTGGTTCAGGACTAATGTACATGATTTTTGGATATTGGCTAATACCTGTTTACCTCGGGCCGTAAATGCCAGTGCGACATTTACACCTGCATCATCCAGTTTATATTTATTACCCCACAAAATCACCTATTCGGATATCGCTGCCGACGATTCCATCTTATACTTACAAGATTTATGCAGCACATATTTAGACAGTAATGTCCGAAGAAAAAACGATAAAACAAGTCTCCGGCTGACATTCTGGATTATATGTATGTTTCCGTTCATCGGTCATCAAATCATAAAAGTCACTCCATTCTGATGGATTACTCCCATCTGTTGAATCTGCATTTATGGCCCAAGAGTCATGCCATCCAGTTGACTTGTTTCGCCAACTTGCATATGAGATATTCCCGATTTTTTCTTTTAACTCGGCTGAGTATTTATCCCAAGCAATAGGGATGGAACTCCGTGGCAAAAGAAATCCAGCAGTATAAAATTATCTTCTTTCCGATGCTGTCGGATTAATCTTCTGAAAGAATCTATCTGGCAAGGTGTGCCGGTAACGAGATATTTTTCTTTTAAGTTTATTTTATCAAAAGCGTCGCGGTGTAGCTTGGAATATACTTACTGCCTACAGATGGCATATAATCTTCTACTGTGACGCTATATAATGCTCAGCTCTATTTTTCTGTGGGTTATATCTTACTCCGACAGCTTTATAACCGTTATCTATGGCCCATCTTCCGATTTCGAATCCTATGCCTCCGGAGGAACAGTTTCTCTTACAGTTGGAGTATTGCTCCAGGCTGCATATGAATCAGTTGATGTGTTGTCTTGTGCAACTGCGTCATGATTAAATGCACATATACGCAGGCATAAACCGCAATCGATACATTTATCTTGTTCTTGAATAATTGGTGCATAAAATCCATCAGACGTTTCTTTTAAAGAGATGATTTTTGTGGGGCAAGCCTTGACGCATACTCCACATCCATAGCAATTATTTAAGCAAGTTATGTTTTTTTTCATCGAATCTTATTTATAATCTCCCGACAAAGAATATATACGCTGTATTTTTGTGTGGGCAAAACATTGGCGTATTGTTGATTTCATTAAACTGCACTATTTGTTGTCCTTCTTTTGATAGTGCAAATAGGTAAGGAGAATTAATCACTTGATTATATAATTCATATCGGGGATTTAGATATTGCCCTAAATTAATCATCTGATATCTTATACGAGATAATTTTAATTCTAATAAGGCAATATTTACTGATTCGTTGTTCAGTGGCTTAATTATGCTCTCTATTAAATTGAATAGTAGCGTCCAGCTTTCAATAGACATTTTTGCTGTGCGCATGACAATTCTCTAAAAATATAGTTATAACAGATAATATCTTTAGCAATATGTATGTTTCGTGAATGTGCTGCTAAATATACCAAAAAAGTAAGTCTTCATTAACTGGTATCTTAATTTTGGAGAATTGAATGTTGTCAAATATATTTCTTCGGAAGAGTTTTGCATATGGTCCTATTGAAGTTTTATAGGTCAATAATGCCTCAATATATTGCTGTCGGGAAAGAGTTCCGGTGATTTGGTGCTTGAATATACGCTTATTATTGATATTTATAGTCCCAACAATTATATCATTTTGTCATTAATAAGGCATATAAATCAGTAAAAGCATTTGGTGTTATAGTATCATCAGCATCTACAAAAGTAATCCATTCTCCTCTTGATTCCTTGACTCCAGTCAGTCTGGCGTTGTAAGCGCCTTGATTTTCTGTATGTATTGCTTTTAATATAGGATATTTTTTTGCTAGTCTATTAATGATTTTGATGTGTCATCTCTCGAACCATCATTAATGATAATAATCTCAATATCTTTGAATGATTGATTGATAATGCTTTCAATGCATCGTTCTATTTCCTTTTCAGCATTGTATGCGGGAATAATAATGGAAATCATTTTTTTAAGATTTTATTAGTAACAAATTTTTTTAAAAAGTTTCGTTCATTATGATTTAATCCAATTGAATATATCAATACCAGTGATATGATTAAATCTATACAGCATTTCAGCATGATATTGAGCAAGTCTGATGGCGAAGATTGATTGGATAAAAACCTAATAATATATATGATTGTCCATATGATGATGATTGTGCCAAAATTGGGGAATAAAATTTTTTTCGTTAGATGGCCTATTGTCATTCCAATTTTAGATAGACCCATTTGTGCCCCGATAAATACAACAATTAGGTTTGTTGCGAATTGGATAATAATAGTATATTGCGGAGGGAGACCAAGGTATAGTATGCTATAAAATAACGGAATATTTAATATCGTGATAATGCTTATTGTAATTTGATATTTTCGTATTTCTCCAGAAGCCTGTAGGACAGTCCATATAGGCCTCCTATTGTATTAGGTAATAAAGAGATTAATGCGAAAACACAAAATATATTGGTTAAATATGGCACATCCTCAAGCCAAATGTGCAAGATTGAATCTATATTAAAAATTATAGGTGTTGCTAGTAATGCAAGTAGAAAGAATGAGAATTTAGAGGTTGTTATTACTAACGCACGCACGCGGTTATAATCACCAGTGGCATATTCTTTCATTATAGGTGGATTTATGGCGGACTGAAAGTTTCCAATAAACTGATAAATAGAGGATGCAACTTGGTTCATAATGCCAATAGTTGCATTAAGACCGACGCCATAAAATATATTTATCAATATATTTAATCCTTGTCGGGTACTTATATTGGCAATTGCACTGAAAGAGCTCCAACCTGCAAATTTAAATATATCAATTACATAGTTTTTTTTATAGTATTTTAAAGTGTGCCTGGTGTATGGAAGTTTATAGTGGGAAAAAAATATATACCAAACAAGCATAATTAGGTTTATTCCCACTATTAAATAGCCGTATAAGATCAACTTGTCAATATTACATATAGTTAGTGGCCATAATATGGCTAATTTCAGGAGTACTTCTACAATTCCAGAATATGCATAAAAAGACATTCTTTCATGTGCTAAAACAGCAGCATTAAAAGGAATCCGATATACATTTATTACAGAAGCAATAATGAGAGTTGATAGACAATATGTGCTGCGAATTCTCTGTTGGGCGGAATTACAAGTTGTGTTTTGATAAACCAAAGGCCTAATGTTTCGGCAATAATTATTAATAAAACAATTAATAATATATGAGCAATTATACTTGATGAAAACAAGTATTGAGTATTATCATTATCCTTTCTCCCTATTGATATGCATAAAAAACGCTGAGTTGCAGTTGTCATTGCTGCACTCAGAAATGTAAATAAAACTACAACTCCTCCAACTAGGTTATAAATACCGAAATTGTCAATTCCAAGAGTGGAAAGAACAATTCGACTTGTATATAAAGTTACTCCCATGACAAGGAGCATTCTAAAATATAAGAATAGAGTATTTTTAGCTATAAGTTTATTATTTGATGTACTTGTATTCAAAATATGAAAATAATGTAGTAAATAGCAGTGCGCATAAATAATTATATTAATGCGCATTATTATGATTTTGTTACGTAATTATCAGTGTGAAGGCCTGGCGCTCGTAGCGGTTGAGGTCGGGACGGGTGGCGAGTTCGCGGGCGATGGCGATGTCGCATGCGCGGTTGCACTCGGCATCGGGATTTACTGAGGGCCAGAGGGATAGGTTGAACCCTTTGTAGGAGAGGAGGGTAGGGGTGTCGAGCGACTGGAGGTCGGCCACGGTGTTGCTTTCGGCCCATTGGCGTTTGCGCGAGCGCTGGTCAAACCGGAACCACGGCCTAAGATTTTCCGGCATCACGAGGCTCAGCCGGCGATAGTTTTCCCCGGGGGTGGTTTCGGCAAATGCCGTGTTGTAGCGTAGTTGTTTCATCCATCGCTCGCGTATGTCGTAGAAGGCGCCAAACTGCCGGCTGTCGACATCGTCGGGGGTGGCGGCAGCCTTTCGGGATACCATTGCGTAGATGTCCGACTCGTTGATTCGGTCGTTGCCTCGGGCCCATGAGTCGAAGTATTGACGCTGGTATTCGTCGATGATGCGTGAGTCGGGGCGCTCGTTGTAGCCAAGCCGGTGGGCGATGTCGTAGCATTCGATGGCACGGCCCAGATGCTCGGGGGCGTAGTGTGGCATCTGACTACATATGCTGTCTGACCATCTGCGCATGGCCATGGCGAGCTCCCGAGGGTCGGGGGCGGCGGGGTTGTCGGCGGGTATCCGGCTGAGCATGAGTAGCAGGTGGGTGTAGCCGGCCACATCGCCTATGTCGGCAATGTCGGGGGTGTAGTCAGATGGCAGATATTTCTGTGACAAGAGTGTCATACTGCTGTTCGGTGATTTTGCGTATGAGGCGCGGGTCGGTGTCGACGCGCCATTCTATGCTGTTGGCTCCCGGGAGGGTGAGGCGGCATATTGTTGGAGCGCTGTCGGGGCCAATGAGCTGCTGCAACACTGCCGGCTGTCCGGAGAATTCGCCTCCGATTACCACTACTCTGTCGCCCGGAGCTATGGGGAGCGTCCCGACGGGGAATATCTCGGTAGAGGGGGTGAATATGCCGATTGTCTGCTGGTAGAGGTCGATTTGCGTCTGGGGTATGGCGGCATACGCGCTGCCGGTGCGTGCTGTCTGTCGGTAGCACCATGCTATGTCGCTGATACGGCGCATCATAGCAGTGATGTCGGTGAATCTGCATTTTACAAACATTAGTCCTGCCACTACCGGTTTGTTTTCGGATATGAACTTGCGGCCTGTGCGGCGCGCTATCTCTCGGCAGGGGTAGTATGTCTCTTCGATGCTGAACCGGCCATTATTGGCTTCTATGCGTCGGGCTATGTCGTCGTAGTCAGTGCCGTGGCGCATCTGTAGCGCGTACCAGTTGGAGGGATTGCTTGTGAGTGTGTCCGACACCCGGCGTAGGATTGCGGCGCGCTTGTCGCTGTCGGCGGGGGATGCTCCGGTAAGTGCGAATGCCGGGTTGGTCGCAGGTATTTCTCCCGTGCAGCTCATTATCTCTTCGGGCGATATTCCGCAGTCGTAGGCAATTGTGCTCCATATGTCTGCCGGGGTGAGGGAGCGGTGGACGTGGATGGTAGCGAGAACAGCGTGTTGACATATTCGCGCAACTGGCGCGGAGTCCGTTCTGATTGGCGGAGCGGAAACAGGTATTTGTTGCGCGGCTTTGAATAGCGTGCGACTAATGCCTTCAGCGTTGGGTCGTCGCCGGTATAATTGTCTTTTTCGAATGCTGCTATCTCGTCGAATGAGATTCCTCCGGCCAATATGGCAAAGAGCGTGATATCCTTGGCAAGATTGGCCTTTTGTGTGGCGCTGCCGGAGAGAATAATGTCGCGCAGTGTGTCAATCGGGTTGCCGTCGACTCTGATTGCATCGGCCGGGAGAGCGGCAAGACGCTGCACTATGCCGTTGAAGGCGCCATTGTCGGCGGTAAGTCCTTCGGCTATGGCCTTTCCGTAAAGTGCGGATAGGTGCTTCATGTAGTGTATGACGGTCTTGACTGTGTGGCCGGCGTGTATGAGCCATATCGCCCATCCGGAGAGTTGTCGTGATGTGAAACTGTCAAATTCCAGTGTGTCTGTGCCTATATAATCAATGTAGGCGGCGAGTGCTTTTTGTCGGTTGGTGGCAGTGGCGCGGTTGTCTGTCCCGGCTATCGTCATCCGAAAAAAGTCGGAAGCAGTGGGCTGCGCAACTTGTTTTGAATCAGCTTTTGAGGTCGAGTTTTCGTTAGTGAACAAATTCGTTTTTCCAGACAATTCTTCTTGTCCTCCCATGGCGCTTCTATATGCATTGCCGCAGGAGTTTGACTTGAATATGTCTGCTGTCCCAAACACTCTGGTGTGATTGAAATCAAGATAAGTTCCGTCTGCATCTCTTACTAAGAGATACACATTGACTCTGCAAAATTAGCAATATCTTATGAAACTCACAAATTATCAGTGATATTGGATGCGCTCATGACGGCATATAAGCCTGATATATAAGTGTATAAATGACTTTAGTAGATGACAAAAATTAAATTTATGCTGTTAAACACTTAATTTTTAGTCGATTAAATTTGCAAAAGTCCCTGAAAATTAGTAATTTAAAGGAAAAGTTTGGACGCTTTTTCTCATGAAAACTACTAATTTCAAGGACTCGGTCAAAGTTAACCAAATCCTCCCGATTATGCAAGAGCACTTTGGTCAAAGTATGAATTTGGCACGCATAAAACTCATGGCGTTGCTGCTCCATGCACTCTGTGTGGTGCAGACTGTCAGCCTCCACAAACTGGCTGATGCGATGCCTACGGCTGTAGACAAGGATTCCAACCTCAGACGGCTCCAAAGATTCTTTGCCAAGTATGTACTTGACCTTGACATCATAGCCCGTATGATTTTCTCGCTGCTTCCTGTCAAGACCGGTCTTGTGCTGAGCATGGACCGGACCAACTGGAAGTTCGGGGAGTTCAATATAAACATCCTTATGTTGGGCATAACCTATAAAGGGATTGCCTTCCCTTTGATATTCAGCCTTCTTCCGAAACGTGGCAACTCCAACTGGGAAGAACGCAAGAAAATTATGGAACGTTTTATCCGTCTTTTCGGAGCGGAATGCATCGACTGCCTTGTGGCAGACCGCGAGTTCATCGGAAAGGAATGGACAGGATGGCTCAACAGCCGTCGCATACGGTATTACATCCGAATACGTCAGAACTTCTGGATTGTCAAGCCTTCCACCGGTGAGAGAATCCGAGCCTGGTGGCTGTTCAATGATTTGAAGGTCGGTCAGGAGAAATTCTTCCATACGCTCTTTCTTCACAAAGGTGAGTATGTCTATCTTGCCGGCAGCCGGATCAAAAACTCCGATGGTGTTCCGGAATTGCAGATTCTCATATGCTTCAATCGGCCCGAGGAGGCGATTTTGACATACAAAAAACGATGGGAGATAGAAACGGCCTTTAGAGCCATGAAATCTTCCGGCTTCAACATCGAGGATACCCATATGCGTGATATGGACCGCATCGCAAGACTTGTCGCGATGGTCTGCATGGCTCTTGTATGGGCGTATCTCGTTGGTGAACATAAAGATATAAATATTAAACCGATAAGGATTCTGAAACATGGAAGAAAGGCAAAGTCGCTTGTCAAATATGGATTGGAAGAGATTTCGACCATACTTATGCGTCCGACTTATACCCCAAAATTCGATGTTTTCAAATTTTTGTCATGTACTTAAATAAATGACTCTAAATATTACGGAAGAATCAATCCGACCAATTAAGCTGCTCGTTTATAGCAATTTGGCAAAATTCACAATCTCTTAGTAAGAGATTGCGAAATCTTTGTGTTATTAATTGTGGTTAAATTATTACTGATTAGCTTGTTGTGCTGTTTGCCCCTCGTAAGAGTATTATTATTGCGATAAATGTGGCCGGATAATGATATTACCGACATTTGGCTCTCGCCGAACTTTCCTTATTGAGCAAACGTTACATTTTTAATTGGAAGGCATTTGCCGTCTAAGCCGTTCACCATGGAATTTATCTTTATGATGGTTTTCGTGGCAGTCGTTAACGAAATATTCAACCTAACTCATACACAAAAAAATGCCAAAATTTACAGAAACCCGCGTCAGCATGCTGCATGGCATTCTGCTGATAGCGTTATTTGCATGTGCGGCCTTCTATATAGGCGAGGCGCAGATACTTAAAGACATATCGTTCAGTCCGATGATTATCGGCATTATCCTTGGAATGCTGTATGCCAACTCATTGCGCAACCATCTTCCCGAGACCTGGGTGCCGGGTATTCAGTTTTGTTCCAAGAAAGTGCTGCGTCTGGGTATCATTCTCTATGGATTCCGCCTTACATTTCAGGATATTGTAAATGTCGGAGTCGCCGGTATTGTAGTCGATGTAATCATAGTCGTGGTAACAATCCTTGGTGGTATCTGGATTGGCCGTCTTCTGAAGATGGATCGTGACACCGCGCTTCTTACCTCGGTCGGGAGCGGTATATGCGGTGCTGCGGCAGTGCTTGGCGCAGAGTCTACGATTCGCACACAGGCCTACAAGACTGCTGTGGCAGTGGCTACCGTGGTTATCTTCGGAACCATCTCAATGTTCCTCTATCCTATCGCATATCGCTCCGGCTGGGTTGACCTTACTCCTCAGAGATGGGTATCTATTCTGGTGCCACTCTTCATGAGGTGGCTCATGCAGTCGGGGCCGGCAATGCCATGGTACGGAGATTTCCAATGTCTCCATTATTGTCAAGATGATTCGAGTGATGATGCTTGTGCCTGTTCTGCTTATTCTGGAGTATGGGCTGCTCGCCGTAACGCAAAGGATGGCGCGACAGCAGAGAAGGGCAAGGTAAACATACCTTGGTTCGCAGTCGGTTTTCTGGCAGTGATAGATTCAACTCCCTCAATCTGCTTCCGCATATTTTTGTCGACGCAATCAACTATGTTGATACGTTCCTACTTACAATGGCCATGGCTGCCTTGGGTGCAGAGACAAGTATTGATAAGTTTAAGAAGGCCGGTGCCAAGCCGTTTGTTCTTGCATTCTGCCTCGATGTCTGGCTTATTGTCGGTGGCTATATCCTTGCCAAATATCTTGCCCCGCTTTGCCTGTAGGGATATAATACCCCAATGATTAGGAGTTCTGACGGAGATAGGCCGATTGGTTGTCTATCTCCGTCAGACTTCAGGGTTGCAGCTTATACGCGGCTACCATATCAGTCCGGCGCTACATACTGTCGAATATGACAGTATGTAGCGCCGGACTGATATGGTTTATTTCAAAATTGCAGAAGGTGCTTTTACGATTTCATTTCGGATGGTGCTTGTCGTTAAATAATAATGAAGGGGCTGTTTCGATAACTAAATCCCGGATTGCCGATTGGCACACATGTATTATTTAATGTATAGCCGCATAATCGAAATTTGCGTATTCTATAAAAGTTTGGAGTTTGAACCGTTTTGAACCGGAATAAAATTTTTCTGAAATATATTTTTACATATTTTTGCGATGAAATCATTTTCACAATATAATACCATAATAAAATGAAAACATTAGCCTCGTTCGCTGTTATCGCCGGATGTGCGATGCTTTTTAGCGCTTGTCAGAGCTCTGATGGACCAGATATGGTCATTCCGAGCCCGAAACAAAAAGTATGGAAATTAGGATAAGCCCGTCGTTGGTCGATTCCCGTGCCACAGACTATGGCTTCGAGACCGGTGATTGTATCGGACTCTACGTAGTAAACTATTCAGGCTCCACTCCGGGAACTCTCAGCGATGCGGGTAATCATGTCGATAACATGCGCTTCCGCTACAATGGCTCATGGATACCTGACACTCCTATTTATTGGGCTGACAACAAGACTCATGCTGATTTTTACCTTTATCATCCATATACAAATATCCAATCAGTAAACGCTCAGCCGTTTGCTGTAAAATCTGACCAGTCTACCGAAGCTGCTTATAAGTCCTCAGATCTTATGATTGGCAAGACTACTAATGTCGCACCAAGCGAGGATGCTACGGTTGTTCGCGTAAATCATGTGATGAGCCGTATAATGATTACCCTTGAGGCCGGCAACGGTTTCACCGCGGAGTCACTTGCTGCAGCTTCGGTATCGGTCAGAATCAACGGAGTCAAGTGTAATTCAACTGTCAATCTGTCGACAGGTGTCGCTACACCTGTCGGAGAGCCGTCAACTGTAAATCCGCTCCTTGTTGATGATTCCTACAAAGCCTTGATTGTGCCGCAGAAAGTCGAAAAGGGCAATCTTATTTCCGTCACAGTCGACGGTCGTGAATACAACCTGCAGAAGGAATTCACATTCGTAGCCGCTAAAAGCCATAAATTTACCGTTATCCTGAGCAAGACGTCAAACGGTGTCAATGTCACAATCAACCCTTGGGGTGACGATGGCACAGACAATGGCGGAACTGCTGAATAATAAACCTTAACGATACACTGCAATGCATAAATTGAAAAAGTATATTTTGCCGGCCGGTATGATAGCCGTTGCCATGCTGAGTGCATGCTCTGACGAAGATTTTATCGCTCCCGGTCAGGTGACTGACGGTCAGAGTGTGATTAATCTTGCCGACAGATAGCTCAGGAAGCAGTATCACGAGTGAACGACGATGGATTTGCCGATGGTGATGTAATGGGCGTGTATATCGTCGATTATAACGGCAACGTGCCCGGAAATCTGCTCAGCAAGGGAAACCGTGGTGACAATGTGCGTCATACATTCAACGAAGCCGCCTATCGCTGGAATTCGGCTTACGATCTCTATTGGAAGGATAAGCATACACGCATTGATGTCTATGGCTATTATCCATTTGGCTCTCCTGACGATGTCAACAATTACAACTTCACCGTACTTACCAATCAGGCACGTACCTATGACAACGGCACTATGGGCGACTATGAGGCATCCGACTTCCTTTGGGGTAAAGTCGAAGGCGTAGAGCCGACGACCAATGTCATACGTCTCCCGCTTGCCCACCGCATGGCTAATGCCCGCGTTACTCTTGTCGAAGGTTCCGGTTTCGCGCAGGGAGAATGGGTTGGTCTTGAAAAGCAGGTTCTTGTGACCAACACCATACAGGATGCGGTCATCAACCTTGCCGATGGAACCGTGACACCGACAGGTGATGTCAGCCCCAATTCCATTATCCCGACAAAACGTGGCGACGAATGGCGTGCCATCGTTGTGCCTCAGACTGTTCCGGCTGGAACGACGATGTTCAGCATCACTCTTGGAGGCATACCCTACAAATTTTCTAAGAATGAAGAGTTTGTGTATGTATCCGGTAAGATGAACAATTTCGGTATCCGGGTTGATAAAAAGGAATCTACGGGTGACTACACCTTGACTCTTATCAGCGAGAGCATTACTCCGTGGGAAAGTGACCTTGTGAGTCACGACGCTACTTCAAAAGAGTATGTCATAGTCAATTCCGAACCGGGTGGCCTGAAAAATGCGATTGTTGCTGCCGGCAAGGACTATACCCAGTTGAAGAATCTAAAGATAACAGGACAGATTGATTCGCGTGACTTCTATTTCATGCGTGATTCTATGAATATGCTTCGTGCTCTCAATCTGAAAGAAGTCAGAATCAAGAGTGGATTTTATAATAACACTAAGACTCTTGATGACCAAATCCCGGGAAGTGCTTTTTATACAAATGCTACTAACTCCGGGAAAACGACACTTACTAATTTGGTCCTTCCGGATGTCCTAAAGTCAATCGGTACGCGTGCATTTTATGGATGCTCCAATCTCACCGGTTCTCTGATTATACCTGAAGGGGTAGTTGATATCCAGACCGGTGCGTTTAATGGATGTCGGTCAATGACCGGATCGTTATCTCTACCATCTACACTCAGATACATTGGTACTTCACAAAAACAATCAACCGGAGAGTATGACGAATTTGGTGATGAAGGCATTGATTATTATAATGGCGCTTTTGCAGAATGTGGATTTACATGCGAACTTGTTATCCCTGATAATGTGGAAATTATACGCGGATATGCATTTGATCGCTGTAAGGGATTATATGGTAGTCTGCGTCTGCCGTCAAAACTGAAACGACTTGGTGCCAGAGCGTTCTTTATGTGTATGAATCTAACCGGCTCACTTGAAATTCCGCAAGGTGTTACAAATATACCGGAAGAAGCATTTTCGACGTGTGGATTTGACGGGACTCTACTCCTTCACGACGGTATTATGAGTATAGGAACAAGCGCATTCTCTGATTGCAATTTCAAAGGAGAGTTGGCACTTCCGAAAAACCTCACGGTCATCAACGATAATGTGTTTTATAATTGCGATTTTTCCGGCGAACTGGTTCTTCCCAAAAATCTTGTTACTATTGGTGATAAGGCATTTGCTTATAACTGGCGTCTGATGGGAACACTCGAATTCGGCGAAGGTCTGTTGACTATCGGTGCCGGTGCATTCGCCCACTGCCGTAGCCTGGAGGGACTTGTGTTTCCTGAAAGCCTTGAAAATGTCCGCTACGAGGCAAGCTATAATGATGATGGCGGCGCTTTCCAGGGTTGCTACGGCATTGGCTCGATTGTAAGCAAAAGTGAGATTCCACCCTATGTGCAGCAGGGCGCTTTCAATGGTGTTGCAAAAGACAATTTCACACTCGAAGTACCCGAGTCATCACTCACACAGTATCAGACAGCCGTTGGCTGGTGCGATTTCAAACGTATTGCCGCCCATCACGAACTTGTCTGCCGCCCCTCTGTGGCTTGTGCTCTCAGCACTGAACATCGCCAGACACTTGTCATCGATGCCGAAGGCGACTGGGAGGTAGAATCAATCCCCTCATGGTGTGAGTTGTCGCAGAACTCCGGTAGCAAGAAAAATGAAATCACCCTTACCATAAAATCTTCGTCGGCCACCGAGCAGCGCGAGGGTGACATAGTGTTCCGTCTTAAAGACAAGGACTATACACATAGTTGCCATGTGACTCAATATGGATACGAATATGCCGAGGATGAATTCCTCGAATTACAAAAGGCCACCAAAGGCTCCAACGGCGGAATCAATATAGTAATTCTCGGCGACGGCTACGATGCCAAGCAGATTTCCGATGGAAGCTATCTGAAAGACATGAGGCAGGAGATTGAATATTTCTTCGCAATCGAACCATATACCACTTACCGCGACTACTTCAATGTCTACACCGCTTTCCCGCTTTCTACCGAAACAGGAGTCGGCACTGTCAATTCAATCCGTTACAATAAGTTCAGCACCACTTACACCGGAGGTGTCGGTCTGAAATGTGACTACGACCAGGTGTTTGACTATGTTATGGATGCTCCGACAGTCAATGCTGGCAATATCGACCAGGCGCTTATCATAATGGTTCCCAACAGCACCGATTATGGCGGTATTTGCCAGATGTGGGAGTCAGGAGCCGCTATCGCATTCTGTCCAAAGAGCGATTATGGATATCCAATGGATTCACGAGGTGTGATACAGCACGAAGCCGGTGGCCACGGATTCGGCAAACTTGCCGATGAGTACATATATCACAACGCATTTATAGATGCATGTGATTGCATATGTTGCGGTCATGTCAACGCAATACTTGGAGCTAAGTCACTCGGCTGGTATGATAATATCGAACTGACCGGAAAGATGCATGCAGTGGGATGGAGTCATCTGATATTCGATTCTCGCTACAGCGATATTGTCGACATCTACGAAGGTGGCTATATGCACACCCGCGGTGTGTTCCGCTCGGAACAGAACAGTTGTATGAACAATGATATTCCCTATTATAGCACCATCAGCCGCGAAAGTATCGTGAAACGCATCAAGCGCTATGCCGGTGAGGAATACAACTTTGAGGAATTTGTGGCTCTCGACAAGCGCACGTCTGTAAATGCGTCAAGAAGTACCGGAGGCTTTACTTCGGGCCTGAAGGCATCGCGTTCAATGCCGCCGGTAATCCATAAAGGGAGTCCGCTTTCCTCATCCCGTTCCAACAAGAAAAAATTGAAATAATAACATATATGTCATTTCAAATGAAACACAATATTAGTTCAATAATCAGCGTTCTATTGTTGACAGTCGGACTCTCCTCCTGCACTGACGATTCAATGGAACCGGACAACAACACATCCAACGGAAAAATTGCGATGGAATTCACGTTCAGCCATCCGTCGCAGTCACGCGCTACCGAAACCTCTTTCGAGAGCGGTGATGTCGTGGGCGTTTTTGTCAGCAACTCCGAAAAACCTCTTGAAATTGCAGGTAATACCGTCAATAATGAGGCCTTGACTTTCACCGGATCCAACTGGAAGTCATCACGCCCTCTCTATTGGGATGCGGGGACTTATAATATCTATGCATATTGTCCGCGTCTCAATGAGATAGGCTCAATCACAGATCTTGTGTTTGAAGTGGCGACTGACCAGCGGGAGTCGCAATTGTCAGGTCTTGACGGGTATGAGTCATCTGATTTTCTGTTTGCCTCAGCCAAGGAGATTTCAGCTTCGCCCAACCTGTCGATTTAAAATTTCGCCATATCATGAGCAAAATCTCAATCAGACTGATAAAAGGCGAGGACTATGAAGGGGATATACCGGAAAAGGCCGATGTGTATATTCATAATACGGTAACAGAATCGAGTATCGATCTTATGGTCGGTGTGGCTACCAAGGCTCTGCGAGGCAGTCGCAAGTCAATAATGGCGCGCCAGACTGCGCCGACAGTCTATTCCGCGATTATAGTACCGCAGCGTCTTGAAAATCGTGTGCCTTTGATTGAGGTTGTCATGAATGGCGTATCATTTCTTTATGAGAGCAAATTCCTGTTCAAACCGGGTATGCATCATATTGTAAATCTCATAGTAGATAAGAATCCTGAGCAGATTAAGATTGAAATCGGAGGAGAAATCTTAGATTGGAATTGAAATTGACTTAACTGTTATATGTCTTTAAAAAGGAGGAGTCTTAACATACTGCTTATAATTCTTTGCCTGATATTAGGAGGATGGGCCGCTTGTATTTACAAGCGCCCTCCTCTTATTTTAGACAATGAGCCACCCTCGGAAAATGACAACGGAATATCTACGCGCGACACACAATATATATTTCTGTAGAGAAACCTCGGGTGTCGGCCGATTCTTCAGCAGCGACGCCGGTTGATGATTCAGTCCGAATGTCTTTGCCGGTTACATCTGAGAGGGAAAGAATAGTGCGGCGTGTAGAGACTGTCGGATTTAAAGACGCCGAACCACGCATGATGTCGGCCGGTCATCCTTTCAGGCAGGAAGCCTTAAAAATATTGAGTGGACGGCTTGAAGAGACCGACTCCGCAAGCAGACATAAGATTTTGAGCTATTGCGAACATCTGCGTGCTTCTTATGAAACCCGTGACATTGACTTCATACGGCAGGTCTTCAGCGATGACGCACTTATCATCGTGGGACATGTGGTACGTTCCAGAGAGGGGTATAATACGGCTCTGACTGACAACAGCAAAGTAAGATACAGTATACGGTCAAAAAAAGAATACCTCGAAAAATTATCGCATATCTTCAATTCCGGGAAAGATATAGATGTCAGATTCTCAGAATTCAGAATTATGAGACATGCTACGGCGAAGGAATATATGGCGTCACACTTCGACAGAATTATTCCTGCGGCGCATATAGTGACGACGGCTACCTGTTCCTTTTATGGGACTTCAGAGACAGTTCCATGCCGCTTATTCATGTGCGTACATGGCAACCGTCATCCTCAATTGTTGCCGGTGACGATGATATAATTGATATGGGAGATTTTAATCTCGAATAGTGAAATATGACAGCGTCGCGTTTTACATATCATGTGCTTTTACCACTGGTACTCATTCTGTGTGTTAATTCCTCGGCATGGGCCCAGCGTTTTTCGGTGGTCTCTTTTAAGATGTTGCCCAACGATGTTTCGGCGTTCATCAACCCTGTGCGCGACCTCAACGACGAGGATTGCGCCCTTGTCAAGGTAATAGCTTCGGAGGACTTTGCGTTCTCAACACCGCTTGGCATAGTCAAGCGTATCGACAAGACCGGTGAGATATGGCTGTATCTGCCTCGTGGGTCAAAGAAAATAACAATTAAGCATCCGACATGGGGTGTACTGCGCGACTACGCATTTCCGGGCAAAGTTGTCAGTCACATGGCTTATGAGTTGCGGATAGAAGAGCCGGTAGCGCCGATTACCATGAGCAATGTGCCGGCAGAGGTTAAGGTTGTCAGAGACACACTCGTGCTTACGCGTGTCGATACCCTGTGGTCAGGCCTCCTGTGAAACATGTGCCATTTAACCTTGAAACTATAGCGACAATAAGCTATGGGGTCGCAACGGGAACATACTTGGTGGATTATTGCTTATGGCCATGAAGCGGCATGGTGTTTTGTGCATGTTGCTTCCGATTTTGGCAAAATCGGACCTGTCAGCGGTGAATGTGGCATAACCGGAGAGACAGCAGGCTCTACTCCGTTCTATACGGGACGTACCCGCAGTAGCTCATTTATGATAAATGCTGGTATGGCACATCGCATAACAAATAACTTATCGGTATATGAAGGAGTGGGATATTCATCTTCGTCACTTGCATGGCAGCTTGCTCCATCGGAGGGTGCGGATATCTTAGGAATTCCCATTATAGCCTTAAGGGTATTTCGTTTGAGGCGGGGGTGTCACTTGTAGTTGGACGTATTGCGATTTCAGCCTCTGTGACAACAGTCAAGGGAAAAGACTGGTATGGTTCTGTCGGAGCAGGGATAAAGTTTGGTAAGTAAATTGTAAAAGGAAATTCACTATGTCGCTATTTTTGAAATATATACAGTCCTGGTTGCTTATTCATTGATTATTTTGCCTTTGATTTCTGTGGATGTTCGGATGCAGCCCGTCCCGAAAATCTTGAGCCGTTAATAGAACTGCAGCCCGCTACTGAAATAACACGTACAGAGGCATTGATTACTGCCCATGTCAGAAATCGCGGGACCGGACGTCTGTCTTATGTAGATTTTTATTATGGAGAGGAGGGGCAGGTTACCTGTCAGTCTCCGAAGGAAGAATCTGTAGAGTCAGTCCTGACGCTGCATCTGAATGGACTGAGGCCGGGCACGACATATACATGTTATGCACAGGGCGGGACGTCTACCGCTACTTTGCGGTCACAGACTATAAGTTTTACGACTGCCAAATGAAAAACCGGTATCGCCTCCTGTCGCGCTGTCTGCAGGGCCTATTGGGATTATTGTGGAGTTTGAAATTGTAGAAGATGGTGGCGAACCTGTCTTGACGGCGGGATGTGATGTGACTGACGCGTCGACTTTTGAAACCGTAAGAATACATCTGTCGGAGGATTGTCTGACTTTGGGGAAGCATCGGCTTCATATAACCGGACTTGTACCGATGACGGGATATGTAATCACTCCTTTTGCGTCTAATTCCTTAGGGGAAGCCAAGGGAGAGTCATTGGAATATACGACAAAAAATACTATATTGCTCACAGAAGCCGGAACGTTGCATGAGCTTTTTGCCGGCGCAACGGGCATTGACCTAAGTTGTCTCACGATTTCCGGCTGTATGAATGGTGACGATTTCCGTTTTCTAAGGCATTTACTCGGAGGCTCGGAATCGTTCGATGGATTGCAGATAGATAGCAGAGTCACAGATATTGACCTGTCGGATATATATATCGTTGAAGGTGGCGGGTCGTATGACGGCATGCGTTTTACTTCTGCTGACGAACTGTCGACAGGGTTGTTTGCCGATTGTTTAAGTCTGCGGTCAGCCATACTGCCATCTTCTGCGACTCGGCTGGCCAGGAATGCCTTTGCACACTGTAGTTCGCTTGAGACTCTGACAATCTCTGCAGGGACAACCTCTGTAATGCCGTCGGAGGATTGTCGGTTACTTAAGGCTATAGAAGTCTCGGAGGCCAACTGTAGTTTCACCTCCATTGACGGCGTGCTTTTCAATAGCGGAGCTACCGGAATTGTATGGTTCCCGCTTTGGAAAGGAGGCGCATACTCGTTGCCGTCTACAATTACGTCAATCGGTGAAAATGCTTTCTACGGGACATCTATTACAAGTATCGAGATTCCTTCGTCGGTCACTGCCATAGGGCGAGGCGCTTTCGCCGAATCTGCGCTCACTGAAATTACGCTTCCCG